>Ga0209888_1000042_pt1 | contig 95228 bp, 87 predicted proteins | sample OrgsoiDNA_201059_FD_185807 | JGI IMG/M metagenome (GOLD analysis project Ga0209888, IMG submission 185807) | Permafrost soil microbial communities from the Arctic, to analyse light accelerated degradation of dissolved organic matter (DOM) -... | ecosystem: Environmental > Terrestrial > Soil >...
CGCCAGGCTTTGACAAGGATCAGTGGCCTGATATGGCTTCGCCGTCTTGGACTCATGAGATTCATTCGTTCTATGGCGCGACGCCGCAAGATTACGACGTAAAAAATTAAATAATTATTTACGCATCGCATGGCGGACTTTCGATATCAATACTATTTTTGCAAAAGGTTTTTGATTTAAGTGGGAGCCGCCATTTTTTACAAAATTGCAGTTTTTTAGGCTCTGAGGGATTTGTTATTTCAGGAAAAGTCAGAGCCTTAGCTACCGATTTTCTATAGTCACTCTTTAAGGAGAACTCCATGAGCTGGAGCAGCATCCTGTTAATCGTGATCCTACTGCTTATCGGCAGCATGCTCCTCCTGGCACCCAGGCCTCGGATCAGCAATTACCACCACATGCTGCTGGGCACTATGCTGCTGTTTCTCGCCGCATGCAGTGAGACGGCAACCTTGCCTTTCAGTGCCGGAACCGGGCCTGCACCCGTATTGCCTGCGCCGCAACAGCGTCTACTGCCAACATTGAAGATCGCGCCGGCCGTTGGCTGGCCTGCTGGGATGAGCCCCAAGACTGCCCCAGGGCTGCACGTGACCTTGTTTGCCAAGAACCTGGATCATCCGCGGTGGCTGTATGTATTGCCCAACGGAGACGTGTTGGTGGCCGAAAGTAATGCGCCGCCCAAGCCTGATGATGCTCAAGGCATCAAGGGCTGGATCATGGGCAAGGTCATGCAGCGCGCCGGAGCAAGCACGCCTAGTGCTGACCGTATAACCCTGCTACGGGACAGCGACGGCGATGGCAACGTGGATCTGCGTTCGGTGCTGCTGGACGGTTTGCACTCGCCCTTCGGCATGGTGCTGGTGGGCGACTCGTTGTATGTGGCGAACACCGATGCGCTGCTACGTTTTCCGTATGCCAGTGGCGATACTCGTATCAATGTCCCTGGCAGTAGCCTGGTAGCGCTGCCTGCCGGAAAGATCAACCATCACTGGACGAAAAACCTGATTGCCAGCCTCGATGGCCGTCGGCTTTACGTGACCATCGGCTCGAACAGTAACGTCGCCGAACGTGGCATGGCTGTCGAGCAAGGACGGGCAGCGATCTGGGAAGTGGATCGAAGCAGTGGTGAGGCACGTATCTTTGCCTCTGGACTGCGCAACCCCAACGGCATGGCATGGGAAGCGACCACCGGCAAGTTGTGGGTCGTGGTCAACGAGCGTGACGAACTGGGCAGCGATCTGGTGCCCGACTACCTGACGTCGGTGCGTGATGGTGGTTTCTATGGTTGGCCTTATAGCTACTATGGCCAGCATGTCGATACGCGGGTGACGCCACCGCGTCCTGAACAGGTAGACCTGGCCATCATTCCTGACTTTGCCCTGGGGGCGCACGTTGCACCGCTGGGCATGGTGTCTGCACAGGGCAATAGCTTGCCAGTCGCCTATGCCAACGGAATGTTCATCGGTCAGCACGGTTCGTGGAATCGCCGGCCGCAAAGCGGCTACAACGTAGTCTTCGTGCCCTTTGCTGATGGTCAACCACTAGCCGCCCCCCCGGTCGAGGTGCTCAGCGGTTTTCTCAGCGCCGCAGGCGATGCCTATGGACGACCTGTAGGTGTCGCCATCGATAGGCAAGGCGCACTGCTAGTAGCCGACGATGTCGGCAACTGTATCTGGCGCGTAACTGCCGAGTCGCCGCCCCAGTTAGCGCACCCACCTTACCCTTAGTAGTCTTATTTTTCGGGCAATCGCAAGACGTCATTATTCCAAGGCAACCAAACAGCTAGTCAGGGGGAGCATCGAAGCACAATGCTACGCCCATTAAATCTTCGGCAGGGTGCCATAGGGTGTACGATCAGACTCTATCCATCAGATATTAGTCCGTCATGTCCACGCTAAGCGAAGAGAGCCGCCAGATCGTAGCTTCTCTGGCGCACCGCGTCGGCCCTAACGCTGACATTGAAAAGGTTGCCCAGGCGATCATTTCAACCTTGCAAAATATGGGCGCTGCCCTCACCAGCATTATCGGGCCGCAAGGGGTCACTGCGCTTTATCGCCGCAGCCTCCACCTGTGTGCCTCGAATCATCCACGGTTGGCTGGTACCTATGACAGCGTGCAGACCTCCATGGATCTGACGGCCCTCTCGTCCGTACTTGCCGAGCAAAGCGAAGCCGATGCGTTGTTTTTCGGTGAAGTATTGCTGACCACTTACTACGAGTTGTTGACCACACTGATCGGGCCCTCGCTCACCGTGCGTTTGCTGAGTGGCGTGTGGGAACCTTCTTTGAGTGACACCCCTTCGCAGGAAAATTCGCAATGAGCACCAAAGTAACTATCAACCGCCTGGCCACTGGTGTACCAGGACTGGACGAGGTGCTGGGCGGGGGATTGCCGGAATTTTCGTTCAACCTGATCGCCGGCCCGCCAGGCTGCGGCAAAACCACCCTGGCGCACCAGATGATGTTTGCCCTGGCGACCCCCGAGCGTCCGGCGCTGTTCTTTACCGTGCTGGGCGAACCGCCGCTGAAGATGCTGCGCTATCAGCAGCAATTCGATTTTTTCGACAGTGAAGTGATCAACCAGTCGATTCGCTACGTCAACCTGGCCGATGACACCCTGGCCGGCAACCTGGATGAAGTGCTGCGGCGTATCGTCAGCGAGGTCGAGGCGCACTCGCCGGCGCTGGTGTTTGTCGATTCGTTCCGCTCCGTGGTGCTGGCGAGCCAGACCCAGGACAACCCGAACAACAACCTGCCGCAGTTCGTTCAGCAACTGGGCATGTTGATGACCACCTGGCAGGCGACCACCTTCCTGATCGGCGAGTACTTCACCGAGAACGACACCAATCCGATTTTCACCGTGGCCGACGGTCTCATCTGGCTGCGCCAGAGCGTTGAGCGCAACTCCATGGTGCGCAAGATGGAAATCATGAAGATGCGCGGCCAGCCTACGCTGCCAGGCTTGCACACCTTCCGCATTGCCAGCTCGGGGATCAGGGTGTTTGCGCCTGCGGCCCTCAACCCGGTGGAAGCATCACTGGAGTTCCCCATCAAGCGCCTGAAAATGGGCGTACCGCAGCTAGACGAGATGCTTGGCGGTGGCCTGCCTCGGGGCTATTCGCTGCTGGTGGCCGGGCCATCAGGCTCGGGTAAAAGCATCCTGGCGGCGACCTTTCTGGCTGAAGGCGCGCGCCATGGCGAAACCGGCGTGATCGCGGTGTTCGAACAGCGCCCCAATCACTCCCAAAACGCCACCCTGGCAGGCCTGATCCAGAGTAGGCAAGTCGGTCTGGTGGACAGTCGCTCTCCCGATCTGTCGATTGACGAAATTGTCCAGTTGCTGCTCAGCGAGGTCAGCCGATTGAAAGCCTCCCGGGTGGTGATCGACTCTCTGTCGGGCTTTGAGCTGGCAGTGGCGCCGACCTTCCGCAATGACTTCCGTGAGTCGTTGTCGCGCATGGTCACAGCGCTGACCCGTGCTGGGGTCAGTGTGTTGATGACTTCGGAGCTGGAAGACCGCTATACCGACCTGCGTTTCAGCCCCTACGGCACGGCGTTTCTCACCGACGCGATCATTGTCCAGCGCTATATCGAAGTGCAGAGCCGCTTGCTGCGCATCATGGCCGTGGTCAAGGTACGGGCCAGCGCCCACTCCGACGAGTTACGTCAGTATTACATCGACGATAATGGTCTTCAGATCGGCGAAATGCTCCCTGATCAGGAGGGGCTGCTCGGTGGTCGGCCGACGAAACAAGTTCAGGAGCGGTATGTACAGGAGAAAAAATGTTTGAGCCCAACTCATGAGTAAAGCCGGTGGCAGCAATGAACGTGAGATGGCCAATGCCGCTCACGAACTTTTTCTGCTTGGCCAAAAAACCGTTGAAGCCCGCGCCGTATTAGCGGCACTGCAAAAGCAGTTGAGCGACGCCAGCAGCCGGCTGGTGGATACCCAGCAGGTCGAGCAAGTTATTGAGGCCAATCAGCAGTTGGTGCTGGCGATACTCCTGGCGCAATCAGACGCTGTAACAACCCCTCGCGTGGAGGAGCAGCGTTTGTACCAGGAGCTGCGCGAGGCTAACGCCCAACTAGTCATAGCTGCGCTCAGTGCTCAAGACCTTCAGGCTACCGCTGAGCGCGCACTGAGTCAGCAGAAAAGCATACTTGCGATGGTAGCCCATGAGCTGCGAAACCCACTAACGCCCATCAGCATGATTGCGGAGCGTATGGTTCGGCTACCTAGCGATCAGCTGCCCAGGATGCGCGAGTTGATCGAGAGCCAAGTACAACATATTTCACAGCTGGTCGACGATCTGCTCGATGTCTCCCGTGCCAGCACTGGCAAGTTGAGAATTAATAGAAGCGATATCGACATGATACAAATTCTGAATGGCGCTATTGATGCGTGTAGTCCAGTTATGAGCGCGCAAAAACAGCACTTTGACGCCCATCTTCCCGATAGCGTCTTGATTGTTAATGGTGACCCAGGGCGCCTCACTCAGATTCTACACAATCTTTTAGCAAATGCCGCTAAGTACACGCCAGTCGGGGGCAGCATCAAGTTGTCGGTAACCGTGGAGGCTGACGTTTTGAGGATTAGTATTTCCGACAACGGAATTGGCGTTACGGCCAAAGCGCTTCCTTTTATTTTTGACCCTTACGTTCAAGACGCACATGCCATAGGTTTCAACAGCACTGGCTTGGGAATTGGATTGACTGTAGTTCGAGAGCTGGTCGAGGCACACGGGGGGACTGTGATGGGCATGAGCGACGGGGATGGTAAGGGAAGCGAGTTTGTGGTGACGCTTCCGTTGGTGGACAACCAGGAAAGTTTCTGAACAGCATTTGTCGTGAAAATTGAGGCCCAGATATCATGTTTAAAAATATTTGCTCGTCGATTTTTACTAAGAGCTTACGAGCGAGCCATGAATGAAAACCTGTTTATATCCATGCTCTTATGTTTGTGTGTTATCTGGATAGCGCTCGTCATTGGCGTGATGTATTGGTTCGGTTTCACCTAATCTTGATTCAGTTGCTTTTGGCCGAGAACTGTCTGTCGCAAAGACATCATTCCAGTGTCAGGATCACCGCAAGTGTCATATTTAAAAACTCCTCATTGTTGATTTTGTCCAATGCTCCTACATTTTTTCGGCAACATCAGAGGGTTCTCGCTGTTCGATCCAACACGAGAGTTTCATGACGGTCGACTCAAGGACTAGCTGGTTTTGATTGGTTATGGGAGCATGCCAGCATTAGATATCGTTGTTCATTCGAGGAAAAGAGCATGGCGGCGTGGTGTTGACCAGCAACTTGCCGTTCTACCAGAGGGTAACGGTTTACCGATGGCTCGACCCTAACCGCAGCGCTACTGGATTGGCTTCTGCACCATGCGCATATTATCGTCCAGGTCAGCGGACAAAGTTATCGACTGAAGGACAAGCTGAAATCGGGTCAGGTGGTAGTGTGAGAAAACGTCTCGCCACGGCCATGGGGCAATTTTGCGTTGGCAACAACACCAGGAGTAATGACGGCGGATATTGGTAGCGATCCCGTGCCCGCTGACTCGGCCAATTTTGGCGCTGATGACCTGAATACCGACCATCAGGGGAAAAGTAAAAAAACAAGTCCAGAGCGTATTCAACCCAAATTGTGCGCCGGCTTGTGAATAGGTCGCTATACCGCTTGGGTCGTCGTCCGCTGCGCCTGTGATAAGGCCTGGGCCAAGTTTTTTTAGACATGAACCGCGATTATCAGCAATGGGTTTGGAGCTGAGCTCTGTCTTCTGCATTTTTTCATTCCCAAAGGCACCAGAACGCCACACTTAGCTTTGCGTAGGGCTCTTGAAGGATAGTATCGAGGAGAGTTTTCAGTGTGACTCCTCTGGCAGAGTGTGGACGCTGCACCCATGGCGCTCTGTCTGTTAACGAACACAGACGGCTACGAGGCCAGGTCACTGGTCATTTGCGACTTCATTTGAATTTTTATCAGCGGTCTTGTCGTTGGGTGCTGCTGCTAACGATCGACCTGCTGCGCGAAGTCTCCTGTTAAGCGTTGAATCGCACTGAAGCAGTGCTCATTGAGTGCAACTATGTGGGTTCCCCTCCAGTTTCGGGCGGCGTGCGCTGGCGTACAGACCACCCCCAGCTTTGCGTACATCATGGAAAAACGCAGCGCCGAAACCTTGGTTTAGTCCTCTGCTCGATTAATCCCGTGGGTATTGATAGGAGTTGAACATGAACTATGAAGAACGCGACACCTATGGCATGTACAAGGTCACCGCCGGCGTTGCCACCGGACCGGGACCTCGGCTGATGGGGGCAGACACGCTCATCGGAAATGACGTCTACAACCGGAAGGACGAAGATCTGGGTGACATCAAGGAGATCATGCTTGACGTGCTCACCGGTCGGGTGGCCTATGCGGTGCTGTCCTTCGGTGGTTTTCTCGGAATGGGCGAGAAGCTGTTTGCCGTGCCGTGGAGCGCATTGACGCTCGATACGGTGAATAAACGCTTCGTGCTGGGCGTCGACAAGGAGCGCCTTGCCAATGCGCCTGGATTCGACAAGGACATGTGGCCTGATATGCAGGACCCGACCTGGAGTAAGGAAATCCATGCTTACTACGGTACGACGCCGAATGCGAATGATCGGTTTTAGCACAATCCGCTAGGCCAGAGTTCAGGCTAACTGCCAGGTTAGCTGCTAATGCACGCGCTTTAAAACCTGTTCACAATCTTTTCGCATCGGGCAAAATCGCGCGATGCGAAAGATCCATTACCCAACGCACTGGATCCTTCATCCTCCGTCATACGCTGCTGACCTTGCAATGGATGGCGTCGACCGGAAACACGATTTGCTCGACGCGATGGGCAATCCCAACGGCGATAGAATCATCGGCGGTAATCAGCTTTTCTTCGGCACTGAGGCATTTGAAAATATCGAGCTTTTTCCCTGCTTGCGTGGTTTCGCGCTTGAAGATACGGACGTAGCGCTCCAGATCGTTATTCAAGCTGGAGAGGTACTCGCGTAGGCGAGAGTGGTCGACCGAGTTTTGACTGAAGTACCAGGTCATTGGGTGAATCAGGAAGCGTGAGTAGGGCGCTGCGACTCGCTCGCTCGCAGCGAGGAACATGACGACGCCCATCGACTCGATGTTGCCCGCATTGAACGCAGAGATTGGCACGGGAAGGGATTTGAGAAAGGTGTAGAGGGTGAAGCCGAAGTTGGTACTGCCACCGGTCGTCGACAAGTTAAGTAACAACGATGAAGCGCCCTGGTCAATGGACTCCAGATAGCGGTCTCGAAAGCGCTCGGTCGTTCCCTGGTCTATCTGGCAATGAAAATGAACAATGTGCTGGCTCATTGCGCAAGCTTTCCTATGTGCCGTTGGTACGGAGCGCACCTTCACAGTGCGCCCCATACCACTGATCAGCTATTGACCGCGGCCACCACCGGGCATTGGATGACCACCTTTTTTACTCGGGTCGGGAGCCTTGCTGGGGTTTTTTCTCATCGCTTCCTCGCTGGAGGCATGGCCGCCTTTTTTTTCGGTGGCAGTGGTTTTTTCACGATCTTTGGAGAGGGTTCCTGGGTTTGACTTGTCTGTATTAGCCATGATTCTCTTCCTCGGTTCAGTCGCGGATACAACAAGATGCAGCATCCACATAGATTGAGATGCACTGAATGCGTCAAAGTTTATTAAGTATTTCAGTGCCTGACCGATGGTAGTCCTGGCTTCATTTCGAGTGTCGAGTGCACGACTAGTCGTGCGTAGTCCTCTACCAGAGCGTCGCAACATTCTCAGGTTGCCCCTGCCGGTCGAGAATGGTGATTTCACCATGGCGATAGCGCATCAGTGCCCTTGGGGAAAATCAGGAAGCTTGGCGGATGGATACATGAAACTGCGCGTCAAGGGTAGCAATGCTGGGCGGCCTGCACGCTTGCTTGCAAGCACCTGGTAGACGCCGATCTCGCCGGACTCGAACTCAAGTGCACAAGCGGCCATATAGAGTCGCCAGGTCCGATAGGTGGGTTCACTGACATACTGCAGGGCCTGTGCATGGTGGTGTTCAAGCCTCGCCACCCAATGCCTAAGCGTCAGCGCGTAATGTGATCGTAGTGCCTCTACGTCAATAATTTCTAGCCTGCTAGCCTCCATCACACGCTGGATGTTACTGATCGTATCCAGTTGCCCGTCGGGAAAGATGTAGCGATTAATGAACTCAGTAGACAGTGTCTTCTTCCAGCCTTCCACATCGTGTGTAATCCCGTGGTTGAGGAAAAGTCCCCCCGGTTTCAACAGACGGTGCACCGTAGAGAAATAGACGGGAAGATTCTTCAAGCCGACATGCTCGAACATGCCGACGCTGGAAACCTTGTCGTAAACCGACTCTCCTTTCAGGTCCCGATAGTCACGCAACTCGATGGTAACCAGATCCTGTAAGCCAGCCTGGGCGATACGTTGGTTTGCCAGCTCCAACTGGTGTTGACTGAGGGTGACGCCGTGGGCATGGACGCCATAGTTCTTGGCGGCGTACATGATCAGCGCGCCCCAGCCGCAGCCGATGTCGAGCAGACGTTCGCCTGGTTTGAGCAGCAACTTGTGGCAGATATGGTTGAGCTTTGCCCGCTGGGCCTGATCCAGATCGTCGTCTGGCTGCTCGAAGTAAGCGCAGGAGTACACCATGGCTTCGTCCAGCCACAAGGCGTAGAACGCATTCGATACGTCGTAGTGGAACGCTATGGCATCACGGTTCTCTGCCTTCGAGTGTGACTTCACACTGAACGCGCTCTGAGGAGCAGGGGCCGTCACACAGCCTGGAACGGCTTTTATGGACGCACGTAGCCGCAGCGCGGCGAACATTGCACCTACCCGGTCGCGCCAGGACATGTAGATCGCATGCAGATGGTCCTTAAGCTGCAATGCAACGAAGAAGTCACCTTCGATGTCAATGTCGTCCCGGAAATAGGCTTCGACAAATCGCAATGGGTTGCGCCCCTGAGCGATGGCCAGGACTGTGCTTGGGTTACGGAATACCAGTGTGAAAGGCGGGTTGGTTAAGTCCAGTCCAGCGCTACCGAGTTTCAAGCGAGTGCCATTCCACAAACGCAACGAGAGATTGCCATCAAGGCCTTGAAATAGACACTTCAGCAGGACAGATGCCTCCTCAACCCCGCGCTGCAACGCACGCTCCGAGGAGCTCATCACGTGTGACGGCACAGAAGGATTTCTGGAAGGCGAATCCAAGGGGGTGGAGCTGTTTTGCTTTCTCATGTCGAGGTTCCAGAGGAAAGCCGCCTTGCTGTGTTCCAGTTTTAGTAGATGCATGGCCATGGCGTTCGTCACTCGGCCAGGTGCAACACTTGGAGGAATTGAAGGGGCGTGACCAGAGTGTGGTCAAACTGTCTGGATGAGTCTGTCTGATAGCGCACTTAGCAGGGTAGCTTGCTGGGCTAAAAAAGACTTGACGCATGCACCACTGACATCGTGGATAAATATTGACGACAATCCGCAGTCGGAAGCGTTGGAGGCATTTCTCACGAGGATTCACATGATCTGCGACTGCCACGGCAGCAAGGCTTCTGAGTCTTCTACGTTCGAGGCTAACCGCTCAAGTGCTTGGCGCAGCCATGCATATGGCTCTTGGCCGTCTCGACCAAACTATAGAGTTGAGCACTGACCGCCGCGCCGTTCAGTATGTCGCTGAACCGCCAGTTTTTACGTCCGATGACGAACGGCCTGATCGCCCGTTCCTCCGCGTTGCTGTCGATGGGCAAATAACCCGCTTCGGTATATCGATGTCGTGTCGCCCCAGTATTTTTTTGTGACCGGCTATGTTGACGCCAATAGCAAGGTAAACCGACTTGTTGCGCAGGGCACCTGCATTGCATCACGCACTTTGACGTGAATGCAGTCCAGGTAGAGGATCGGGTACAGCCACACTGACGAATTGGCGGGGCTGGCTAAAGCGCATCCAATGAACAAAACTTGGGAAAGTGCCCTTTCGCGGACTGACCTGGATCACGCATGAACAAAACCTTGTCGCAACACAAAAACCTGGTGTTTTTGTTGATCCTGGTCACCGCGGCGCTCATGTGGATTCTATTGCCGTTCTACGGCGCAGTGTTCTGGGCGGTAATTCTGGGCATCATTTTCGCACCCTTGCAGCGGCGCCTGCTCTTGAAATTGAAGTACCGGCGTAACCTGGCGTCACTGTTCACCTTGCTGACCTGCTTGGTCATCGCGATCCTGCCGGTGATCTTCATTAGTGCCTTGCTGCTCCAGGAAGGTACCAACCTGTACAAGAACATTGAAAGCGGGCAGTTGGACATTGCCAGCCAGATAGTCCAGTTCAAGCATCTGCTGCCGGCTTCTGCGCAGCACCTGCTCGATCGGATGGGGTTGGGCAATTTCGACGGGTTGCGGGACAAGATCGCAAAGGGCGTCATGCAGGGCAGCCAGTACTTTGCGTCCCAGGTATTCAGCTTCGGCCAGGGCACCTTCGATTTCGTGGTGAGTTTCGGCATCATGTTGTACCTGCTGTTTTTCTTCTTGCGCGACGGCGCGGAGCTGGCGCGCAAGGTGCGCAGTGCCGTGCCCCTGGCTGAGCGGCAGAAGCGTCTCCTGCAACTGAAATTCAACCGGGTGGTGCGTGCCACGGTGAAGGGTAACCTGCTAGCCGCGGTGACCCAGGGTGTCCTGGGAGGGTTGATTTTCTGGTTTCTCGATATCCCCAGTGCCTTGCTCTGGGGGGGACTGATGGGGTTTATGTCATTGCTGCCGGCTGTCGGAGCCGCGATCATTTGGGGACCAGTGGCAGTGTACTTCCTGCTCAGCGGCGCGATCTGGCAAGGTGTGGTACTCGGTCTGTTCGGCGCTTTTGTGATCGGTCTGGTCGATAATGTTCTGCGCCCGATCCTGGTCGGCAAAGACACCCGCATGCCGGACTATCTGATCCTGATCTCGACCCTCGGCGGCCTTTCTGTCTTCGGCCTCAATGGTTTCGTCATCGGCCCGCTGATCGCGGCCCTGTTCATGTCCAGCTGGGAGATTCTCGCCGAGTCCCAAGGGCGCGTACAGTTGCCTTAGGCTCTGGGTGTATTTGACAACGGCTACAGTTAACCGATCACTCAGATGAAAAGGACGAACATGAGCAGCTCTTTTGAATACGTCGGGATCAAAAAGGTGGTCCAGATAAGCAGCGGGACATTCGAGGCGTGCATGGTGTGTGGTGACAGCCTGAACGCGACTGAAGACTTCTCAGGAGCCGTCAACCATTATCTGGATACGCATGGGTATCGGCTGCTCCACATCGGTCAGCAAACCTCCCTCGTTGATGAAGGTCTAAGCAGCGATACCGTTGCGATACTGGGGCAGCCCTAGCGGCCCGAGGCAATCAGTGCCTGCGCGGATTGTTCATGCTCCACGGGCTTTTCGACGCCGATACCACTTCATCAGCGGTTGCACCGACACACCGTGCAGCACAATCGACACGGCCACAGTCACCAACGTCAGAGTGATCAACTGCTGCGCCAGGGCGCCGCTCACACCCTGGTGCAGCGCAAGCATTAGGTAGAAGATCGAGCCGATACCGCGAATGCCAAACCAGATGACCATGCCGCGCTGGTGCAGCTCCATCGGCTCGCCTAACGTCCCTAGCGTGACGGCCAATCCCCGCAATAGCACGAACAGTAGGGGTATGAACCACCACAAGGCGAGCCAGGGCTTCGTGTACGACAGCATTGCACCGACCAGCAGGACTAACGCCAGCTCGGCCAGGTTCTCCAACCGCCCGTTGAAGCTTTCTACCGCATGGCTCATAGCCTCGCTGGCATGATGAGAATGGGTGGCTAGTTCGGCGCTGCTGTGGCCACCCAGCCTGGGGGCAGTGCCCAGGGATGCTGTTCCGGCCCGAGGTTGTTCCTTCACGTGCTGCAATGCGAGGCCTGTGGCAAAGACCGCGAGGAAACCAGATGCCAGACATAACTGCGCAGCGCCATAGGCAACCGCCACCAAACCCAGCGAGAGAAACTCGTCCAGGCCCACCGCCAGGTGATAGCGTGTGCGCAAACGCACCACCAGCTTGCCAATCAACGCACCTAGTAGCCCGCCGATGAGCAAACCGCCAAAGGTTGCCCAAAGCGTGTCTACCAGCCACCAGTTCCAGCCATCGCCCCCCAGATCATGTAGCCCCAACAGACCGAGACCGAGCATGACGAACGGAAAGGCCGTGCCGTCGTTCAGCCCTCCTTCACCTGACAGGCTGAAGCGCAACCGCTCGGGATCAGCGCTGAGTTTACTCTGCACACCTGAAGCGAGCACAGGGTCGGTGGGTGCCAGGATACCGCCCAGCAGTACTGCGCCACCCAGCGACAATCCCAACCCCCAAACACCAACAACTGTGATGAGCCCGACAGTGATCGCCATTGAGATAAACGCCAACCGTAGAGGTAGCAACCAGCGCCGGTCGAACAAGGGGACGGCGCCCATTCTCAGGCCAACGGTAAACAGTGAAATGAGGAGTGCCGCTTCAGCAGCCCATTGCAGGATATCCGCATGTCGGGACGGATCCAGCCTGATGACCCCTAGTCCCGTCGGCCCAAGCGCGAAGCCAGCACCGAGATAGACCATGGCGCTGCTCAGCAACAAGCGCGCGAGCAGCGTTCCAGCCAAGACCATGGTGATGAGCAGGATACCTATCAGTAATGACCAATAGGCTATGGACATGAGGCTTTACGTCCGAAGCCGTCCCGAGTAAAAGCCCATTTGCCGTGTACATGGGGTCGCTGTCGTGTGTGGCTCATGGCAGTATTTGCCAGATATTGGCATTGGCCAGGTAATGGACGCCGCTGAACTTGTAAAAATAGAGCAATAGTGGATGGCGCTGCGCGTTGATGCGCTGTACCAGGCCTGATTCGGTCATGCTGTTCATTGTGTGACCTGCTGTAGTCGGTCTGCTCTGGCGTATCTAATTGTGTGTTTGAGTAGCGCCATGGTCTGTATGCCAGCGAACCGTAGCCGCATTTGAAAAGGTCAATTTGATCCGCCAGCAACCCATGCTTACTCGTTGTTAGCTCCTGGTGGGGTGGTGTCGCTTTTAGGTAAGAGGAGTATGAGCTCATTGAGCAGCGTGGTGGGCTGCTCAACGCGGTTGCTGACCCGGAATTTTTTTCAGCCAAAATAAGAAGGATGACTCCTTCGCTTATTTTTTTAGGTCGTTCTTGATATCGCCTAAACCTGCTTGAGCTTTCCCGACGTCTTTTTCAATACTCCCTTTTTCCTCCAGGTGCTTATTACCAACAGCCTTGCCGGTGGTTTCCTTGAGGGTGCCTGTAGCTTCCTTGACTCTACCTTTTACTTGATCTTTGTTCATGAAAATCTCCAGTGGTTTTATTCAGATAACGGACCTGGGTGTCGAATACTATCCTCAACACCCGCCTTAAAGAGAGTCACCCCAAAGAGGTCTGGGGTCTGTACGGCAACCCACATAAAGGTTCTGAAATTTCCACACATTGGGTCTCTCAAGCCTTTTATGTCATTTCATTGCTTGTGAAAGATAAGTTTGTCGAGTTGGTGTGATGTGGTGTCTGTAGTTGGCAGATGAGCGGCGGTTTTCGCGCCGCCCATCTGTTCACCGCCTAGCCAATACACTAGACCGAAAACCAGAACGGTCCACAACGCGATTAGTACTATCAGGAGAGCGACGAATTTTTTTGCGCTCATGACGACGCTTGCTCATTAAGGACCTAGAATTGATCAGTATAGGTGCTTACTTTTTCGCCAGTCGGACCAGCGGTTGAAAACAGTGGTGCGGGGAAGGGGATCTAACTCTCGTCAAGGCGCAGACGAAAGTGGGCTCCTGTCCGACTCTCGACCAGACTGCTGTGCGGCATCTGTTCCGAGGCAAAAAAGAGATTCTGGTTTCCGAAGACCTGAATCGAGTGAGGTGAATGCGTTGCGGGTGCTGCGCAGCAGATGAACGATCAGTTGGCTACCATGCACATGGGGCGACGACGCCCACCAATGTCTACCCAATCCTGGGTGTTGGCCTCTGCCTATGAGTAGCTTTGAGATCGTCCTGAATTTCAGTTATGAGTTTGCCTATTGCTCGATTGCAATTGAGGCTGGCAGTAGAAATTCCCGTAACAAACAGTTCTACTCGGCCAGAGGCTGGCTCGAAGATTTGAGCCTGCATTGATCCGCCTGGATTGACTCGGCACTCGCAGGACAGGGGAAGGAATGCGGACTCGATGATGTGACGCAACTCAAGCTCGGATAACATGATGGCTCCGTTCAGGACAGTAAGCCCGGGAGGGGGGAGACAGGTCGTCTCATAGCTGGAGTGTGAGGGATACCGGCAGGGTGGTCTGTTCGCTAGAGCACACTGGCGCCAGTCGGCGGCCCTCAGTGAGTTGGCTTTAGCGGAACGTAGGGCAGCAGACGTTCGGTTTCTTTTCTGACTACGGCATAGCACTCGCAACTCAGTTGCTCGAGCTTGGCCCTGTCCAGCACCTTGATATGGCCACGGCTGTATTCGATGACGCCCAGGCGTTGCAGCTTACCGGCGGCATCGGTCACGCCTTCGCGGCGTACGCCTAGCATATTGGCGATCAACTCTTGGGTCATGATCAGTTGATTGTCCGGCAGACGATCGAGAGACAGCAGTAACCAGCGACACAACTGCTGATCAATGGAGTGGTGTCGGTTACATACCGCGGTCTGGGCCATCTGCGTGATCAGCGCCTGGGTGTAGCGCAACATCAGCAGGAGCATCTCCCCATGGCGGTTGAATTCATCCTTGAGGCGCTGGCCCGGCAACCGGAACGCATGCCCGGCACTCTGGACAATGGCCCGGCTCGGCGTGCTTTCGCCGCCCATGAAAACAGCGATGCCGATCAGACCCTCGTTACCGACCACGGAAATCTCCGCTGAGGAACCGTTTTCCATCACATACAGCAGTGAAACGATTGCGTCAGTGGGGAAATAGACATGGCGCAGGGCATCACCGGACTCGTAGAGCACCTTGCCCAACGGCAGGGTGATCAGTTCGAGGTGGGACAGCAGGCGTTCCAGCGATGGTGCGGGAAGGGCCGCTAGAAGATGGTTCTGTTGTGGTTTGGGCGTATCAAACATATCACCAGCCTCCGAGGGTGAGACTCCCCATACCTACAGATTAATCCATGGCGCACGCAGTCTGCTGCCATACGAAGCCGTCCGTCGGTTTTTAGGGGACGCATTCAATACGGCCAGGTCCCCGAGGGCGGTGGTTGAGGATTGGCGATTCCATGGACTCTTTGTCATTTTTCATACGTTTGAAGATTGGCGTAACGGAGGAGGACAATGCGACCGCTTCGATCAGGTGTGAATGCGACTACCGGAGGTAGTAAGCGTTTGAGGTAGCAGATCCTCCCCATTCAACTGTGATGGGGCGCCTTGAGGAAGTTGACGAGTTTGAGCCTTACAAGTGTGCTTAACGGTCCGTCCCTGAGGTTGAACAGCTCGCGCATTACCCAAAGCCGCCAGCCTTTTCCGAATACTGCTCTGCCAATGATAAGTCGCTCGAAGGTGTGTTGTGCTTCGGCCTCCAGGTTCAATGCCGAAGAGGCACTGACCTGCTGCTGTGCGTACTCGTGCAGTACGTAAGCATGGGGCTTCCTTGCATGTTTGCCCCTCGTGGATGTGATAAACGTGTCCATGATGACCTCGTGACTCGGTTATCGAGGTATCCAGAATATGGATGTTGCGCCGGTGGCGTCTGTCTGTTAGCGAACATGGGCGACTACGGTGCCAGCCCACTGTTCAGTTGCGACGAGTGCGCGCGTTATCGTCCCGAAACTGTGCTTGGTTGCTACCGCTATACGGACTGCGGACACGCAATCGGCGCCATAGACCTCCTGACGGGGAAAACGCCTGCGCCTAAGAAGAAACCGAAGGAAAGAACGCGCTGATCCCATCCCTCCGATGGGCTTTACGTCTCTTTTTGGTGCAACGGTGGGTGGTGGTGCAAACGGCACCCCTGCCCAGGCCAGCTGTGGGTTCTACGGGAGGGTTGGCAATTGCACGGTTGCAGAGTGGCGTAGGCAGACGTCACTTATGCGGCAACGCTAGAGCCCCGGTTTCATTGGTCAGGAAAGCTAAAAGCACTGAGGTCGTCGTATTTTCAAAGTCCGTATATTAGAAATTTATTTTAAATATTTAATTTTATTGGTTTTTTGGTTAAAGAAAAAATTACCAAAGTTAATTTTTTCCGTGGGTCAACCGAAAACGTAGGTGTTGTTTGGGGCGAGTGGGCTTGACCGGCGCTTCCACGCAAATCGTGTCACTGTCAACAAAACTGTCATCGGTCATGTCTGACGTTGCCTCGATGCTGCTGGAGACCTTGAGAATAGTGACGCGAGTAAAGGGAGTCGAAGCCTAGTTCTCAGCTTGGGAGGCTCATAACGATGTGTCCAGGGAAACGGAAGTGTGACTGGAAATGAGAGACGGCTAGTTCGAACGATTACAATCGATCCTATGCAGACGTTCAGAAGTACCTATAAAAGCGCTAGCGAGCCAACCGATCTAGCCCAGTGTTTGCTCAACGACTTGTCGAAGCCACCGCTGACTGCGACCAAATGCTAATCACCCTGACAGCGTGCCAGATCCACGCACGAAGTAATAGTGGCCAGATAAAGAGGCCCGGCGCTACTCCGGGTCTTATAGAGTTAATTGAATTTTTACTGTTGCATAATTAATTGGAAATAACAGTCCTGTTTCTCCCGCAAGATTTAGCGGTGTATAGCGCTTTATCAGCAGTGTCAACCAGGTTTTCAGGTGTGTCAGTCACTGAACCTGACAATACGCTGATGCCAACGCTGATGGTCACTACTCCAATAGGCGATTCGCTATGTTGAATTGCACTTTGTTCTAATTCGATTCGAATTTTTTCAGCTACCAGGAAAGCTCCAGCGTAATCTGTACCTGAGAGTATGATTGCAAATTCCTCTCCGCCGTATCTTGCAGCAAGATCGCCTGTCCGAGTTACATTCCTTTTTATTATAGCACTCACGGCCTTTAGGCATTCATCTCCCTGTACGTGGCCGTAACGGTCATTATACTTCTTGAAAAAATCAACATCGATCATGATGAGTGCTGTGTCATCTGACTTTCGTTTTGTTCTGCTTGTTTCAGTCCCGATGAAAAAGTCAAATTGACGGCGATTAGAAAGTCCCGTTAATCCATCTTCGAGAGCAAGTAGACCTAAGGCCTTGTTAGCTTCAATGTAGGCTTTCTGAGAAAATTGCAATTCTTTTTGCGCCTGGATTTGCCGACTCATAAATTTGATGAGTCGATATCCAAGAAGGCTCAATATCACCAGCAATATGAATGATATAAACAAGCTGGCGAGTGACTCGCTACGCCAGTCCGCAAGTATTTCATTTTTATCAAATGCAGTGATAATTACAAGAGGGTATCCATCGATACGGCGAAAGCTGGTAACCCGCTCCAGGCCATCAATAAATGATTTTATTATCGCCGTTCCGGAATTCGTCCCGGTAGCCAATAGGGCAAATGCTTGTCCGCTTGAAATATCAGTGCCGACGTCGGCGTCACGAAATGGTTTACGTACCACAATTCGCCCCATTGAAGATGCGAGATTGATAATGCCATTGTTTCCAATGTTTATATCTTTGTAAAGGTCGAGAAAGTATTTAAGATAAACTGTGGCTATCGTTACGCCAGCAAAGCTACCGTCAGGGTGATTAATTCGTCGCGATACTGTTATGATCCATTCGTTTGTTGAACGGCTGCGTATAGATGGGCCAATAAAAGGGGTGGGGTCGGTGTGATCTCGGTGGTAAATAAAGTAGTCTCGATCTGAGTTGTTTGCGCCTGCTGGGATTGTGCCGTTTGAGTTAAGCAGCCAGCGTCCCTGTTCGTCATAAATAAAAAAGCCATGTATTTGAGGTAGGTTTTTTTGTTGTATTTTTAGGGTTTCCCCTAAATTTTTTAAATTTTCCGCGCTGGTACCTTCAGCTTCCAGTCGTTGCTTAACCCCTAAAATCATTGTGTCAGCTTGAGTTAGCGTAGCTGCTATACTAGATGACAGCGCCTTAGAAAGGTTTGACATCTCTGTTTCTTTGTCGTGCAAATGGTACTCCAGAGAGTTAAAAACTCCCCAGATACTTATCGCTATCAATGAGATACACACTGCTGCGATGAAGAGGACGACATGACCAATTTTGAGCTTGGCATCACCCCATTCGACGTCAAAAACTGAGGCCATTTTTTTTAACATAAACCCTTCCATGCCGCTCGTTATGGTGGGGTTAAGCGTACTCCTTTTTTCTAAAAGGGGGGCCAGAACGGTGTAAGTAGCTTAGTATCGTGACCTTAGATTTGTAGATCCGAACGTTCTTCGTCTAGCCGGTTCTGTTGAAAACAGTCGACCCAGCCTGAATACCCATGCATTGAACGGTGGGAGAGCCCCAAGCTTTGTAGATGCATCTGAATGATTGCTTTTGACTGCTGCCCATTCGTCATGCCACCGATTTTTATCGATGTTACCGTGTTTTCACTTTTGCTCCATGTGCCCAGCATATCTGCCCATTGCTGCGTCAGCTTGGCGCGACCTACTAAGTGCTTCGCATGGTTATAGGTGAGCCGGACTGCGTTAGGTTCGATATGAGCCAGTTGTCGCTCAATCCAGTCAGCTGAAAAGCCCATCTCGTTCAGTCAGGTGTTACCTGCAGTTCTGGTTACGTTGGGGGCTATACTTTCCGCTCCCGCCCAGTACCTTCAGCATTTGGCCGAATGATGCAGCGGCCAGTTATGCCACGTAATGCCCGCAGTATTTCCACTGCTTGAGAGGGTAGGGGAGGCCGTGTTCTCCTTGCGTTTCTTCATCCGTTCGGCGGGGACGCGGCAGATTGCTGCGTTTAAATCAAATTCATCCCGTTGTGCTTCTACCGCTTCACTCGGGCAACAAGTGCACATCGAGAGATGCGAATAGCAGGCACAAAAGCAACGATTCATGCTCCAACGCTTTAATCACCAACTCTATGTTTTTTTTGCGGTGGATGAGGATTTTCTGAAGTGGGTGTTCGGCCCATGTCATCTCTGTGGCGACCTCCAGGCCAATTTGGCGCAAGGGGCTGGCCCATTGTATGCGCTACGTGCCATTGCGACCAACCCGCGGATAGCCGTTGACGGCGCCAGCGTGCTCTAGCGAACAGACCGCCGTGTGCGCATCCTCCACACTGCAAGCTCGAGACGGTTCGGTACCTGTCTCGTCCATTCCGGATCCTCCGTGCTGCAGGACGACCACGTGCCAGTGACAACAGAACAGACGGTAGACAACCGACTGCTCCAGGAACTGCCGGATATTGAGCGTGGCCGCCTGCTGGAGCAGTGTGAGTGCGTGAAACTGACCTCCGGCACGGTCCTGTATGAGCCAGGCCACCCCATCCGATATGTGTATTTCCCACGAACAGCGATCATCTCTCAAACGCTGACACTATACGGTCACCCACCGCTCGAGATGGGCCTGATCGGTAATGAGGGCATGCTGGGGGCAACCCTGACCCTGGGAGTCAATACCGCCCCGATGCGCTCGGTGGTGCAAGGTGCCGGCAACGCCCTGAGGATGAGTGGTTTATCACTGCAGCTCGTACTGCGTGATAGCCCATCATTGTCGAACTGCCTCAATCAGTACCTGTACGTGCAACTGATGCAGCTCGCTCAAACTGCGGCCTGCACTCATTTCCATGAGATCGAGCCGCGCCTGGCGCGCTGGTTGTTGATGACTCACGATCGTGCACACGCCAATCACTTCCATCTCACTCACGCCTGCTTGGCGAACAGGCTCGGCGTTCGACGCAGTGGCGTGACCCTGGCCGCCGGTGCACTGCAGCAACGTGGGTTGATCCGCTACACCCGCGGTGAAATCACCATTCTCGACCGCAAAGGATTGGAAGCGGCATCATGCGAATGCTATAGCCCCACTCACGCTATGCCTCTATGACGGCATCGTGAGTCGAGTGCGATGGTGTACGACACTATTTACTATCCAAGTTTCAGGTCAGCATTTATGTGAGGCTCCGTACTGTAGTGGTCTAATGATTCCGGACACCCATTTAGGCAGGACTTGGCGATCTCAAGGAAGAACTGAAGAAATAGATTCACTGATTCATCGAGCGGCGCATGTGCGCTGCTCAGTGAGTGATCGATACTTGGAGAATCTCTAATCACTCCAGTGGATGTTCAGCGTAACGATAGATTTACCATCGAGTGCTACGGTGCTGCGCTTTTCCATTCGCCGTTGCCACCACCCGGTATTTATTCGCCGGCAATTGAACGTACAGCAGGGGCCCCACCTGTCTCAACGACAATAGGGAGGCCCCTTTCTGGCTCTGGATCTGCACGTCGACATTGCTCAGGTACTTATTGTCCGGCCCCGTTGGAAAGATGATATGAAGATCGTAGACCCTTGGTCTGCAGCAGGGCCTTTGACTCATCCTGGCCAATGCCGCCTGTCAAATAGCGGATTCCGTTCTGCTCCTGCGGTTCCAATTGCACAGCCGACATGTCGATCGGCTCATTGGTGGCCGCTGGTAGCATCACGGGAGACGCACCCAACAACAGGGCCAGGGCGAGTCTTGAAAACTTCCGCGAGTGAATGAGTTTCATGATCAATACTCCTTGGTCTGTACTCGAACCAATGAATGTACAGCCCTGACAGACGGCGACACCTTGATCAACCGGTCACAGGTGCAGCGTGCGGAGTTACCTGGCTTCGTGACCAATGATGCCACCGATGGCCGCGCTGCCGACGGTGCCCATGGTGCTGCCACCAGTCCTCCTCCGACAGCGCCGATGCCGGCACCAATGGCCGTGTTGCGCCCTGTGTCGACATGCTGGAGCAGCCACTCAGGTTGATGAGCATGGCTACCGTCATGGCGTCGAGCGTGCATCTCTTCAGGGTGAGCATGCGTTTCTCCGATGAATCAATAGCGGTCATCTGCCGATCACTCAGACTGCGGTAGTGGCCGGAGTGGGTCTGTACGCTAGTACAAGTTTCAACAATGATTCCCCTGCGGCTATGTGCCTCAGCGAACAAATCAGCTGGCACCGATCAATCAGACTCAAGACACGGGATTGTCAGGTAACTGCTCCCAGATACCGACTTGCTCCGTGCTGCCGAGCGAATGAGATACATCCTTGGCTGCACACTCACTACGAAGGACATTCATCCATGGTCACTCCCGGACATCTTGCCTGCGGCCATCATGGCGACAACCTCACGTCCACTGTCGAGCTTACCCGTGTGAAATGCCACAGCTGTCGCAGCACCGATGTTTTCAAGGAGGCCCGTAAAGACGCGCATAACGCAGCGCGCAGATCCGCGCGAAAAGCCAAGAAGGGGATTCATATCATCAATGACTGGCGCGCACCCTGGAGGGACAAATTTGCTGCAATGCCAGGGCTGCAGAGACTTCCAAGGGGATTCCAGGGGCAACCCTTCATTTAGTTGGATAGGGATTCGACTTCGCCCGGGTCAAGCTTTTTTGTAGGGGATTGTTGGCGAAACAAGGCAATGCCCTTATGTCTCAACGAGACCCTGAATGACTGTTGAACCGTACAGGTTCATAGTCGCCCGGGCCCCGGTTAGCTGAGGCTATGAGCTCCCCTATGGCAACTATCACCAAAACCGCTTGAACGCCATGTTGTTTATTGACATACGTCATATTCTCCCCAGCACCAGCAATACAATCAGCACAAGAACGACTGCGCCCAGCAAACCGCTAGGTCCATAACCCCAGCTTCGGCTGTGCGGCCAGGTCGGAACAGCGCCAACCAGCAACAGAATTAGAACGATTAACAGTATGGTTCCCAAGCCCATGATTTTTCTCCTTGAGTCTGCAAGTGAGCGGGTCGGACACACAGGCGGCGAAAGCCTGACTGCGGCGGCATGCTATCAATTTGACGCAACTACCCAGCACAGTCTGTACGGCAACACACATATCATCATTATTTAGTTGAGTGTGTGATGGCGTACAGAACGTTGTTGGACTCAAGAATAGAATAAAATAATAACAGAGCAGCCTTCGCTGCAGCAGGCATGACCATGAACGCAATGATCGAATCCGCGTTGGTACTCCGCATCAACGCACAGTGCCATCCACTGCTACGCTACCTCCACAAACTCAGTGGTGTGCGCTATTTGGCAGTTTTTGAGGTCGTCGGCACTTATGAGCTGAGCCCTATCAACGGCCCGTCAAAACACGCGACGGTAAGGGAATTGGCCAATACGGAAGTCTGGGAAAGGCTGCTTTGAACATCCGAGACGGGAGGGGGCGACTTGGAGAATGGCTTTATGAACAGCCAAGAAAGCTGCCTTGAAAGTTAACAAGTTGTTCCAGATTCTGTTTGGATATCGATAGTAAAACCTCGCTAACCCAATTGGTCGATCATCAGCGCATTGCTATAGACTAGGCTTTTGCGATGAGGAGAGAACAGTATTCCTATCAACTGCTGTTATCGGATGGTTTCATCATGAGGTTGCAAGCTGGTGTTAGCCGCGTGTCATGTCACACCCCGAGTGTGTTCTTGTTTTCTGCGAAAAATCTCCTGATGGGTTCGGATAGGCGGCGCAATTTTCTTCGCCAAGTCTGGATCTGTAAACCTTCGCGAGTCTGTCTGATAACGCACACAGACTGACCCTGCTCATGCTACTGGGAATGGGGCGGTTGACACCCAAGCAGCATAGTTTAGAAATCAACGCTCTGTAGGCTGTTGCTCAAAGTAGTGGCGATCAGGACGTAAGAAGCGGAGGGTTGGCACCTATTCGCGGGGTTGCCCTAGTATACCTGAACAGAACCTGATGTTCACCGCCATCGTCGCGCAACTCCAGTGTGGTATCTGCCAGCTGTTCGCCATTTAGGGCAAGGCTGTTGATCCCGACTTCCTGTTGTCGTACCTCTATATTATAGAGCGTCGATCCGAACCAATAGTGCAGGGTGTAACCGACCCAATCTGCTGGTATTACAGGCTCAATCCGCAACAGACGGCCGGTGCGTACCACTCCGAGCAATGACTCGACGATCAAACGATACATCCAACCCGCCGAACCGGTGTACCAGGTCCAACCGCCCCGGCCGGCATGGGGCGCAGTACCATAAACATCAGCAGCCACCACATAAGGTTCAACTCTGTACGTCCCGATCTGAGCGGCACTACGACGGTTGACCGGATTGATCATGTTCAACAACTCCCAGGCCTTTGGGGCGTCTCCCAAGCGTGCAAAGGCCATACTCGCCCAAACGGCGGCGTGTGTGTATTGGCCACCGTTTTCACGGATCCCGGGGACGTAACCTTTGATGTAGCCAGGGTCGAGTTTCCCCTTGTCAAATGGAGGATCGAGCAACAGCACTACCCCTATGTCCCGTTTGACCAGACGTTGATCCAGAGCGGTCATTGCCGTGCGCTGCCGCTGACGGCTTGCGGCACCCGATAGCACCGACCAGCTTTGCGCTATGGAGTCGATTTGGCATTCGTCATTGCTGGCAGAGCCTAGAACCTGTCCATTATCGAAGTAAGCTCGACGGTACCAGGCGCCATCCCAGCCTTCGCTTTCCAGGCCTGCCGCCAGACTTTCCGCGTGCTCCCGACAACGTTGGGAAAAAGCTGCATCCTGATGAGCCCGCGCCGTCTCGGCAAACTTTTGCAGCACCTCGTAGCTGAAGAAGCCTAGCCAGACACTTTCTCCCAAGCCCATTTCCCCGACCCGGTTCATTCCGTCATTCCAGTCACCTGTACCCATTAAAGGCAGCCCGTGAGTCCCTCGTTCGAGGCTATGCTCAATGGCGCGCACGCAATGCTGGTAGAGGCTGTCACTGAGCGGCGAACTGCTTGGCAAGTCGTAATAAGACTCTTCGCCTGGATTCAATGCGCGACCTTCGATGTAACCGATGCGCTCATCGAGCACGCTGTTGTCACCGGTGATCAGTACATAACGACTGGTCGCCAGCACCAGCCAGAGGAAATCGTCGGAGCACGCCGTACGTACCCCACGATTCTGCGGCGGGTGCCACCAGTGCTGAACATCGCCCTCAGGGAATTGGTGGGCGGCACAGAGCAATAAATGCCTACGGACTGCACTTGGATCCGCGTGGATCATCGCCATGCTGTCCTGCAATTGATCGCGAAAGCCGATAGCACCTCCAGATTGATAGTAGCCACTGCGCGCCTGAAAACGACAGGCGATGACTTGGTACATCAACCAACCGTTGACCAGCACATCGATGCTCGGATCCGGGGTCTGGATCTGGATCACCCTCAAGAGGGTACGCCAGTGCATGCGCACCGCATCCAGTTCAACCGCAGCCGCCCTGAGACCCCGGTACCGCTGTACAAGCTGGGAGGCGTCCTTGTCATTCTGTCCTGCACCCAGTCGGAACACCACATCCTGGCTATCCGCGTCCGCTATTTCCAGCACGACCTGCATTGCACCGCAGGGATCAAAACCGCCGCCGAATCGGCCGGACAAACGTGCGCGTTTTAAGCCGGCGGGGGCGTTCAGGGTGCCATTGCGGCCGATAAACTCCGCGCGGTCACCAGTGAAGCTGCGCTGGGGCGAGTCCGTGTCAATAAACGCGACCCGCCCGGAAAACTCGATCGAATAGGCATTGCGGGCAAACAAGGCGCCGCTGAACGAATCCGCCTCGGTCACCACATGCATCGCTGATTTACTGCGCAGGTCGCCCAGGACCCACTCCACATAGCAAGTAGCGGATATCCGCCGTGGCCGGCCGCAGGTGTTACGAATCTTCAGTCGCGAGAATTTGAGCGGGGCATCCAGTGCCACATAGACCCACAACTCCGAGCAGATGCCATCTTCCTCGTGTTCGAACACGCTATAGCCAAAGCCGTGGCGCGTGCGATACGGGCCGCTGCCCGGGCAGGGCAACGGTGTCGGCGACCAGAAGTGCCCGGTCTCTTCGTCACGCAGGTAAATGGCTTCACCGCTGGTGTCACTGACCGGATCATTGTTCCAGGGACTCAAGCGATACTCGTGGGCGTTTTCACTCCAGGTGTAAGCGCAACCGCTTTCGGAGATCACTGTGCCGAACTGAGCGTTGGCCAGAACATTGGCCCAGGGAGCAGGCGTCGGCTGGCCGGGGATCAACCTCATCACATACTCGTTGCCGTCGGGGGAAAATCCGCCGTAAGGCGTCGTCAGTATCAACGCCTCGGCGCTCGGTTCTGAGCACACTGAAGGGGGGAATTCGACGCGGGGCAGGCTGGGCTCAAGTCGAAGCAGTTGCGGATCTGCGTGTCGGCGCTGGACTTGGTCGACCAAGCTGCCCTTACGGTCGTTCAGCACCAAACGGGCGACCGAGAGCATCAAGGTACGGTCTTCGCTAGACAGCTGTTGAGCCGGTCGTACGAAGATACCGCCCGGACGGTCCACCAGGCTTGCTTCACTGCCCGAAGTAACCAGGCCCATAATCAGGTCATGCAATTGCTGGCGGTAGCCGACCTGGTCTTCGTTCCAGATCACCAGATCGACCGACAGGCCTTTCTGCCGCCAATATGCGTGTGCCTTGATCAGTTGTTGCACCAGCTCGATGTTGGCCAACTCGGAGATTTGCAGCAACACGATCGGCAGGTCACCGGAAATCGCCTGGCCCCATAGCCCGGACTGACTACGACGATTGGCAACCAGCACACTGTTTTCTGCGCGCAATGAAGGGCTAGCGTAAATGATCGATGCGGCCATCTGCTCGAACAGTCGAGCGTCAGCTAGGGAGGCGTTTAGCTGCCGTAACAACACCTGACTATGTGTCCAGGCTAAGTCAAAGACTCGATCTGCAAGATGCCGGTCACGGTACTTGCTGATCAAATGTATGCAGTGCTCACGGCTGTCTGCTATCCCGGTCACCAGATCAATGGTCGCGGTTTGGCCCGGCTCCAGGGTTATGCGGCAGCGTATCGCAACGATAGGGTCGAGCACCGAGCCGGCACTGTTAGATAGTCGTCGGAGATCCGCGTCCATGGCCGCTGGAGTTACCACCGTGCGGCCTCGACCGATAAAACGTGCGCGGTCAGTTTCGTAGGATATCTCATCAATTTGCACGCCGTGGGCGGCCAGTAAATGGCACATCCAAGGTACGGCCTCGTTGGCTGAGCGAGGTCGGCGTGTACAGACTATGGCTTGCAACGGTTGCAAGAGCTCAGTCTGCACGAAAAGATTGCTGAAGGCCGGGTGTATGGCATCGCTTATAGCCGGAGCCAGCACCACTTCGGCATAACTGGTCAGTTCGATGCTGCGACGTAGCCGGGCTCGATTGGTTATGTGCAGCCTGCGTAGTTCGATATCGTCCTCGGGAGAAACGACAATTTCGGTATGGGTGTCGAAGTCCTCTTCGCGGACCCTGAACTCAGCTCGGGCATCAGTGAAAATGGCCTCCTGGATCTGCGTCCGACTCAGCGTTGGCTGATGAGCGACCGACCAGAAAACATCGTTCTCGAGATTGCGCAGATAACAGAACATACCCCAGTTGTCACAGGTCACATCCTCGCGCCATCGGGTGATTGCCAACTCGTTGCAACGGCTATAACCGCCGCCGCCACTGCTAACCATCACATGATACCGACCGTTGGACAGCAACTGGACAGCGGGGCGCTTGCGATTGGGATCGGTGAAGACCCGCAATTTAGTTTCATGGATTCGTGCCGCTTCATCGGCTGCCGGCGCATTGGAGGCATGCAGGTACTGAGCGGCGGTTTTAGGTACGCGCTCTTGAAGGAGCAGGGTGGTGGCCTGGAACTGTGGGTCGGACTCGAACCGGCGTTGCATGGGGCGATCCAGCAACACGCTGGTCAATGCCAGCAGGCTCATACCCTGATGGTGCGCCATGAATGATTGAACGATCGAAAAGTCCTTTCCGCGAGGCAGGCGCACTTCGGTGAAATCGATGGCCTCATACAGACCGAAACGGCCGGATAGGCCCAATTCGGTGAGCCGCTGCAGGTTCTTGCAGGCTGCGCTGGGGTCGAGCATCAGTGCCAGTACAGTCGCGTAAGGTGCGACTACCGTGTCTTCGCCTAGACCTCGTTTGAGGCCCAAACCCGGTACACCGAATGCCCGGTACTGATAATTGAAGTGACCATCGAGTGTGTTGTAGCCCGATTCGGAGATACCCCAGGGAATACCCAAGTGATTGCCGTATTCAATCTGTAAGGTGACCGCCGCGCGGCAGGTCTGATCGAGTAGGGCCCCCTCATAGTTCGGCATCACGAGCAGGGGCATCAAGTATTCGAACATCGAACCGGACCAGGACAAGAGCACGGGCGTGCCACCGTAGCTGGTCAGCAGGCGACCGAGGGTGAACCAGCCTTCCTGGGGGATCTGGCCCTGCGCGATCGCCACAAAAGTGGTGAGGCGCACTTCAGATGCCAGCAAATCGTAATAGCCGTTGTCGAGCTTGCGGTCGTCGGCGTTGTAACCGATCACGAATAAATCACGGTGCTTGTCATAGAGGAAACGGAAATCCATGTCCGCCAGATGCGCGACGCTGTCGGACAGTCGTGTCAGAGTGGCGATACGTTCCGCGGCCAAGACACGTACCGCTATGACCTGGGGCTGCTGCTCGGGTAACCAGTGCGTAACGTCGATTTGGGCAAGCTGGCGCAAGCGGGTTTCCGTGAAGGGAGTATTCTGAATCGTATCAGGAAGTTCGAAGCGCCGGATTTCAGTGAGCAGGTCGATGCACTGAGCCTGCGCGGCTTCATACCAGAACTCGCAGTCATCAGTCGTCACTGAACGTGGTGTAGCCGCCACCTGAAGGGCCTGCTCAAGCGTTTCCCGCAACAGGCTGCGTAGCCGGTCTGGCTGGACTATCGCCCGGGCCATGGCCAGCAGCACATTTTCCCTCATGAGGTTTACCGCGGGGTCATCGAGCTCAGCCTCGATGAGCGTGTCCTGCAGCACCCCCAGGGTATCGTTCAGCCCTTTGAAGAGCCGCTCATGTAGCACAGGGGCATCGGCCAGCGCCAACAGTCCTGGGCGCAAGGTCAGCAGCAGGGCCGCCAGGTTGCCGCTATCGACGGTCGAGACGTACAAAGCCGGCAACGGCTTCAACGTCTGGGTGTCGTACCAGTTATAGAAATGCCGCTGATAACGCTCCAGCCCGGTCATGGTGATCAGTGACTGGTCCAGCCGCTCCAGCAGTCGGGTGCAGCTCAGATAACCGAAGTCGTGAGCGGCCAAATGGGAGAGCAGTGCCATGCCCATGTTCGTCGGCGAGGTACGATGGGCGATAATAAAGCGCGGTACTTCCTGAACATTGTCCGGCGGGAGCCAGTGGTCCGCCGGCCCCACGTATTGATCGAAGAATGCCCAGGTCCTGCGGGCCAGTGCGTGCAGGAAGCGTAGTTCCAGGGGATAGGGCTCGAACTGCGCACGAGACGAAGGGCGGCTGATCCACCAGGCCACGGCCGGGGCCACCAGCCAGGACAGAATAAACGGCGCAGCCAGAGCAAGGACCGCTGGCGTTGCCAACAACAGCGCCAATAGCCCGATGGCGAGCAGGGGAGCAATCCACATTTCCCGATACAGGTCCTGCAGGCTGTGATTATGGTTGCGCTCGACCTCGCGAGACGGTTGCCATTGCAATAGCCGGCGCTGGCTGACCGTCATGCGCCACAAGGTTCGAACAATGGCATCCAGACTGTAGAGGGCTTCGAACGGCAGCCAGATCAGCGGTAGCAGCGCCCGGGCCAGATGTTGGCCGCAGTGCCTTATGGCCGCCACCAGATGCTGCTCAACAGACACGTCAGTGGTTTTGTGCATCAGTTCTTGCACCGCGCTTGACAGCGGCTGAATCAGAACCAGCGTCAGCACCGCCAGCGTCCAAGACAATGATTGTGTCGAGCCCAGCCAGCCCCAGAGCAGAAGGGCCAGTAACCCCGCCGGCTCAAGGCTGCGCCGCAGGTTGTCAAAGATCTTCCAGCAGGCCACCGCGCACAGCCGATTACGCTCATACCCCCCAGAGGCTTTGGGGGTCCAAGGCAGCAGCCAGGGCAACAGCTGCCAGTCGCCGCGAATCCAGCGATGTCGGCGTTTGACATCCGCGGCGTAGCGGGAGGGGTATTCCTCGAACAGTTGCACATCACTCAGCAGTCCCGAGCGGGCATAACATCCCTCGATCAGGTCATGGCTGAGGATTTGGTTTTCCGGCAAGCAGTCTTGCAGCGCATGCTCGAAGGCGTCGACAGCATAGATGCCTTTACCGATGAAAGAACCGTGTAGGAAAAGATCCTGATAGACATCCGACACCGCACGAGTATAAGGATCGACCCCCGCCTCGCTGCCAAACAGGCGGGCATAGGGGGAGCGGGCGGTGCTCGGCAAACTGATGCCGACCCGAGGTTGCAGAATTGCATAGCCACTGCGAATGCGCCCATCGCGCGGGTCGAACTGCGGATGGTTCAACGGATGCTCCATCGCACCGACGCACTGGCGAGCAACATCGCGGGGTAGTTGGGTGTCCGTATCGAGGGTTATCACATAGCGCACCGGATACAGGGCCTGGATATTTCCGACGATCAGCGAAAACCGATCCAGCCCCTGGCCGCGCAGCAGTGCATTGAGTTCAGCGAGTTTACCGCGCTTGCGCTCATATCCCATCCAGACCTGATCGGCCTTGTTCCAGCGCCGGGGCCTGTGCAAAAGAAAAAATCTGTCTGTATGGGGTTCCGGGTATTTACGGTTCAGCGCCTCGATCAATCCCTGAGCCTGGGCAAGGAGGGCATCGTCCTGCGGTGTGGTTTCAGTCGCACAATCCATGAAATCCGTCAGCAAGGCAAAATGCAGATTGGCATCGCGGTTCGCCAGAAAACGCACTTCCAGGCTATCCGCCAGTTCTTCAATATCGGCTGCGATGGCCACTAGGGTTGGAATGACCACCAAAGTGCGGGCCTCTGCTGGAATACCTGTGCTGTAGTCCAGTCGAGGCAGAACGCTGGGCCGCAATGTCAGTGTCACCAAGCCGTTGATCAGTCCGATTGCCAGTCGGCTGCAGGTCAGCAAGATGGGGAGGGTGAGCAATACCAGCGCATAGACGGGCCGTTCGCCTCGATGCAGCTCGTTGAGAAACGGCCAGGCCAGAAGGGCGGTGACCGCTGTGACCGGACCGAGAAAAAAGCTCATGGGGGCAGCGAGCAGCCACCGCCGAAAGTGCTCGCCGATGGGTATACGTGCACCGATTCGCTGCTCCAGGGCGCTGATCCCTGGTCCTACGAGGTAGTAACCGACATGCCTGGCGCTGTCATCTTCAAGCGGCGGTAGAGCACATGTGTTGGTCAGGGTGATGGCGGCTTGTGCAATGCTTTCTTCCGTGTGGTCGGCCCTTTTGGCCAGGCGCTCGATCACATGCCGGTATTGATCGCGGGTCGAGAAATCCATTCGGGGGTAGACACCGCAAGGATCGGTGAGCAGTTGTTGTTCTACATGACTTAGACGTTCTACGAACGCTTTCCAGTCGGTAGCGGACAGTAGCCGCAAGCTGGCGATGCTATTGCTGATCGACACCTGGTCTGCTGCTTGTTGCTGGGCATCGATCTGTACTTGGCGCTCGATATTCAATCCTGACTCGCTGAGCATCTGCTCAACCCAGGCCAATGGCAGGATAAGTGCAGCATTCTGCCCTTGGAGTCGACGTGCCAGCTCGGCGACGAAGGGGAAGGTCATGGGTGGCTCGGAGCGGGCCATGTCTGCCACTGTCAGTACGACACTTTTAGCATCGTGTTCAGCGGTTTCGATCAGATGATCGGCCCAATCATCAGCCAGGTTGCGATCCTCCCAGTTGGACATGACCCGTGACGCTACCCGCCGCAGATTCTCGATCAGCGCCAGACGTAACATGATCGGGATGGCCCAGAGTTCACCGAGGGTCAGGGGTGTGACCTTCTGATAACAGCCGACAAACCGGCTCAGACTCTCGGCATCGACGCGCCCGTCCCCGTGGGAGATGGTTTCCAGCGCGATGTCGTAAACCCTGGGCAGCCCCACCGATGGTCCATCTGCCAGGCTCGGCAGTTCGCGGCTGTAACCGCGCGGCAGGTGAGTTTTGGTGGTGCGGATCTGCTCTTCCACCAAGTAGTAATTGTCCAGCAGCCATTCCGCCGCAGGTGTTGCTCTGCGGGTGGATACTGGGGCCGTTGTGAGGGCTCGACAGCTGCTGGCTAGTGTCGCTTCATTGTCGGCTAGTCGCGCGAGCAAGGCGTCTTTCGATGAACGAAGGTTCAGATGGTGCTGTCGGGCAAGCAGGGCTCCGTGACTGGCCATCTGCTCAGCGCTGAACAGCTCCGAACGCAACAAAGGTTCGTATGAGAAGGTGCGGCGAGACTCAGTCCAGCGTTGAAACTGAAGAGCAGGGAAACGCCAGAGCCGAAGAAGTCGCTTGGTCCAATGGCTATCCATGAATTCCTTGGCATGACATGCCCTGGACAAGTGATGATGAAGTAAGTGCAGACAGCGCCTGCCTTTGATCTGGCGGCAGCCTTGGAGTGTCACTTCTGGCCTAGGTAAATGTCTGTGCGCTAGCGAACAGAGGCAAGTCGGCGAAAGTAAGGAAGACCTAGGTCTTATAGGGTGTGCTCATACTGGAGACTGGCTTCACAGAAGCCTGAGAGTGGGCGGCCAGTGCTATGCGAGCCAGCGCCGGAATAGATTTGGAGTGAGTGCGGGTCATGATCGATGCACGGTGATTCTCCACAGTAAGCTGGCTGATTCCAAGCTCCGCGGCGATGTTTTTGCTCGGATGGCCTGCCAGTACCATGTCCATGATTTGTCGCTGCCGCAGGGTTAGCTTGCCGATGCAACGAGTGGCTTCCTGAGTCCAGGCCAGTTTTTTACTCACGTCACGTGAGTGCTCCAATGCTCGTGCAACGCTTTGAAGCACATCGCTAAGACCAAAGCAACATCGCTGCTACCGCTGATCATCACCGCAGGCAATTCGTCGCCATTGCGTCTCAAATAATGCAAGAGTTCTAGTCCCTTCATTCCAGGCAGATGAGCATCAATCAGCAAACAGGCGTGTTTGCCTGGTGAGTAGTCCTCGATGAAATGCTCGCATGATGAATAGTCTTGAACCAGATAGTCGCTGGATTCAAGTATGCCTCGGATCGTATTGCGAAACAGATCGTCATCGTCGACGACGAAGATCAAGGCATCAGATACGTCGTGATCTTCAAGTTGTGAAACTGCTTGCAGGTCAGCTCATTAGCCGCGCCTTCGATTACGCATGGGAGTCTCGTAGTAATGTGGGCGATTCCCTGAGGCACAATTAGACCAAACTCAGCAAGCAGCCCTCGGATCTGATTGGCCTGGGCTGTGTGCGCCTTCACGAATCCCTGACGCGCACGATGCAAGGCCAATACGGACTGCTGCTCAACATTCTTAATCGGCACAAAGCGCATCGTTGGACGAGTTACAGCCTCGCAGATGGCCTCGGCATCTGCTGCATCATTCTTGTTGCTCTTTACATAGGATTTTGACGAATTGCGGGGCCATGAGTCGCACGGTATGGCCAAGTGCTTAAGGCTTGCGGGCCCAGTAGTGAGCAATGCTACACGCTTCCATGCCGATCAGGCAGGACGGTAAGTTGGCAAAAAATACTGCCACCTGATCGCGCTTCAGTTGCTTGCGCAATAGGGGCTTGCCACACTCGCCGGTGTGAGCCGGGAGCAGCGCGGCGTGTCGGGAGACGCGCCTTCCCCCCACATTCCCCTCCACTGAGGTCTCCCCAGTCGTGTTCCCGTGTTCGACTGTCCGGGATTCTGGTGACATACAGCCTGCAAGGCTGATGCTTAAAATCGGCGATTTGTCTATCAAACCGGTGATGCTATGAACCTGACACTGCCCATGCCCCGGACCTTTCCTCTGACGATGGCCCAACGGGCCATCTGGCTGGACCAGGTGAGCCGGATGGATTCGCCGTTGTACAATATCGGTGGTTATCTGGAATTCAACGGCCCGCTGCGGGCCGATGTGCTGCAGCGTGCGCTCGAGTTGCTGGTGGACAAGCACGATGTCCTGCGCACGGTATTGCTCGATGAAACCGATGCGGACGGCGTACCGCTGCAATGTTTTGTGTCTTCACTGTCGGTGAAAGTACCGCTGTACGATTTCTCGGGGCAAGCCGATCCGCTCGGTAACGCCCAGGCCCTGATACAGGAGCAGATGGCCCGGGTTTACGACCTGGCGCGTGCGCCCTTGTTCGATTTTTTCCTGATCAAGCTTGGCGAGGCCCATTACTACCTGGCCAATCAGGCCCATCACCTGATTCTCGATGGCTGGGGCTTTTCGCAGGTGATGAATTCGTTCGGGGGCATCTACAGCGCCCTGGTGCAGGGCCGTCAGCCCGACCTGCAGGCGCCGTCTTACGTCGGTTTTATCCTTGAAGACGATCGTTATCGCAAGTCCCCGCGTTATGCCAGGGACCGTCACTACTGGCAGGAGAAATACCCGGTTTTGCCGCCGCTGCTGCTGGTGCCGCGCTCTCGTGACCGGCAGGTCAAAGACAAGGCCGCGAGCGGGCATCGTATGTGGCCATTTACGCTGGCCTTGCACGAGCGTATGGGCGAGTTGGCGAAGGGCTGCGGGGCCTCGACCTTCCATGTGTTGCTGGCGGCGCTGTCGGTCTACTTCACCCGAACGGCACAGCGCGATGAATGGGTGGTGGGGCTGCCGTTGCTCAACCGTTCCTCGGCCTCGTTCAAGGTCACGGCGGGAATGTTTACCCAGGTCAGCGCGGTACGTTTCAACCTGGGGCCGTCACTGAGTTTCGCCGAGGTGGTGCGCGCGGTCCGTGGAGTGCTCAAGCGGGATTTCCGCCACCAACGTTTCCCCGTCGGTGAGATCAATCGCGGACAGCTGTTCGACCTGACGGTGTCCTACGAGCCGGATCACCACCTATACCGCTTCGGCGAGTTGTCGGCGTCGGCGGTCAAGACGTCCAGCAATCAGGCACAAGGCCCCCTGGCGATTCACTTGCGCACCGGCAAGGACAAAGCCTGGTTGCATTGCATCTATGACGAGGCCTATTTCAATGCCGAGGACATCCAGGCCCTGGTCGAGCGTTTCACCCATGTACTGGAACAGGTCCTGGACAATCCTGAACTGGCCGTGGGCGAGGTGTCGTTGTCCACCGAGGCTGATCGTACGCTGCTGCAACAGTGGAATGCTGAGGTGCCAAGCTACCTCTCCCGGGATACGATCCATGGCTTGTTCGAATCCCGTGCCACGGCGCAACCCGAAGCGACGGCGCTGATTTTCGAAGGCGAGCACCTGAGCTATGGTGAACTGAATCGTCGGGCCAATCAGCTGGCGCACCGCCTGCTGGGCCTGGGGATTTGCCCGGATGACCGGGTGGCGATCTGTGTCGAGCGTGGCCTGGACATGATCATCGGTCTGTTGGGGATCCTCAAGGCGGGTGCCGGTTATGTGCCGATCGACCCGACATACCCGCAGGAGCGCATCCATTACACCCTGCGTGACAGCACTCCGATGGCGGTGTTGGTGCAACCTTCCACCCGTGAGGTGGTGGGCGAGCTGTCGGTGCCTTTGATTGATCTCGGGTCGGTCACCTTGCAGGATGAATCCGTCGCCAATCCGCAGGTTCCCGACCTGACGTCCTCTCATCTGGCTTATGTGATCTACACCTCTGGCTCCACCGGTTTGCCCAAGGGTGTGATGGTCGAACATCGCAACGTCACACGGTTGTTATCGGCCACCCAGCGCTGGTTCGGTTTCAACGAGCGGGATGTCTGGGCGCTGTTCCACTCGTTTGCCTTCGACTTCTCGGTCTGGGAAATCTGGGGCGCGTTGTTCCACGGCGGCCAGTTGCTGGTGGTTCCGCAACTCACCAGCCGTGCGCCGGACGAGTGTTATGCCTTGCTGTGCCACACGGGTGTGACCGTACTCAACCAGACGCCAAGCGCCTTCCGTTCGCTGATCGCGGCCCAGGGCCGCAGCGGGTTGGTGCATTCCCTGCGCCAGGTGATTTTCGGCGGCGAAACCCTGGAACCGGCGATTCTCAAGCCCTGGTATGCACGCAGCGCCAATGCCGCGACCCAACTGGTGAACATGTACGGCATCACTGAAACCACGGTGCATGTGACTTACCGAGCCTTGGAGGCGGCGGATGCGTTGTGGCTGGGCAGCAGCCCGATCGGCAAGCGCATTGCCGATTTGCGCCTCTACGTGCTGGATACCCGGGGACGGCCGGTGCCTCCGGGCGTGGAGGGCGAGTTGTATGTGGGCGGGGCGGGCGTTGCCCGTGGCTACCTGAATCGCCCCGAATTGAACCGAGAGCGCTTTTTGGCCGACCCCTTCGACAGTACCCCGGGCGGGCGCATGTACCGCACGGGCGACCTCGGTCGCTGGCTGGCGGATGGCAGTATCGACTACCTGGGCCGCAACGACGACCAGGTGAAGATCCGTGGCTTTCGTATCGAGCTGGGCGAGATCGAGGCCCGTCTGGCCGCCTGCGATGGTGTACGTGATGCGGTGGTGATTGCCCGTGAGGACGACGCGGGCGACAAGCGCCTGGTGGCCTACCTGATTGCCAGTGAGGAAGACGGGCCCAACGTTGCTGATTTGCGCACGCAATTGCTGTTGTCGCTGGCCGACTACATGGTGCCCAGTGCTTTTGTGATACTGGAGCGCTTCCCCCTGACCAGCCACGGCAAGCTGGACCGCAAAGCATTGCCGGCACCCGATGCCGAGGCCTTTGCCCGGGGTGACTACGAGGCCCCGCAAGGCGCGACGGAAATCGTTCTGGCGCGACTCTGGAGCGAATTGCTCGGTATCGAGCGCATTGGGCGCCACGATCAGTTCTTCGAACTGGGCGGTCATTCGCTGCTGGCCGTGAAGTTGATCGAGCGCATGCGCCAGATCGGGTTGAGTGCCGATGTGGGCGTGCTGTTCGGGCAACCGACCTTGGCGGTCCTGGGCGCCGCCACCGGCGCCACGTCCGGGGTGCGGGTCCCGGTCAATACGATTGTCCCCGATTGCCGCCGGATCACCCCGGACATGCTGCCCCTGGCCACTCTTTCGCAAGCGCAGATCGACCGCGTTGTCGAAACCGTGGCCGGTGGTGTGGCCAACGTGCAGGACATTTACGCGCTGGTGCCGTTGCAGGCCGGTATCCTGTTCCACCACCAGAGCAGCACCGAGGGCGACCCGTACTTGCTGCAAGCGGTGTTGCGCATGGACAGCCGCGAGCGCCTGGCGGACTTTGTCGAAGCCCTGCAACTGACGATTGTCCGGCACGACATCCTGCGTACTTCGGTGGCCTGGGTCGGGCTGGATGAGCCGGTTCAGGTGGTTTGGCGCGATGCCCGCCTGCCGGTGCAGCACGTGTCGATCAACCCGGCACTGGGGGATGTGGCCACGCAACTGACTCAGCGTTTCGATGCGCGCCATACCCGCCTGGACCTGACCCGTGCGCCGATGATGGCGCTGCACTTCGCCCAGGACCCGCAGGACGGTGGATGGGTGGCGGTGTTGCAGTTCCACCACCTGATCGATGACGCGACCTCCCTGGTGTTGTTGGGCCAGGAGATCGAAGCGCACCTTCAGGGCCGCGGCGCCCAGTTGGCTCCGTCGGTGCCTTATCGGAACTACGTGGCTCAGGCGCGCCTGGGCGTCAGTCAGGCGGCCCACGAAGCGTTCTTTCACGAAATGCTCGGGGATGTCGACGAGCCGACCCTGCCGTTCGGCTTGCGGGACGTGCAGGGTGACGGGCAGGGCATCGAGCAGGCCAGCCAGGCGGTGACGCCAGCGCTGGGGCAGCGCCTGCGCGTCCAGGCCCGCCGCCTGGGGGTGAGCAATGCGAGTCTGTATCACCTGGCCTGGGGGCAGGTGGTAGGCCGTTTGTCCGGGCGTCAGGACGTGGTCTTCGGTACGGTATTGATGGGGCGCATGAGCAGTGGCCAGCACGCCGACCGCGCTCTGGGTATGTTCATCAACACCTTGCCGCTGCGGGTCGAAGCGGGTGGTCAACGTATACAGGCGGCCCTGAAAAATACCCACGCCCGATTGGCCGCCTTGCTCGGCCATGAACATGCGCCGCTGTCGCTGGCGCAACGCTGTAGCGGTGTCGCCGCGCCCACGCCGTTGTTCAGTGCGTTGCTCAATTACCGTCATGCCGCCGTAGGCGCGCCGTCAGCGCAGGAGGCCGACAAGGCCATGCTCTGGGCCGGAGTGCAGGTGGTCGGCGGGCAAGAGCGCAGCAACTTCCCGCTGATGCTCTCGGTGGACGACTCGGGGGAGGGCTTTGACCTCACGGTGCAAGCGGTGGCCGGCGTTGATCCACTGCGCGTTTGCGGCTATATGCACCGCGTGCTGGAAGCCGTTGCCGAGGCTCTCGAAACGGAGGCCGATAGCCCATTGCACGGCCTGGCATTACTGCCCGAGGCCGAGCGGCAGTTGTTGCTCGGTGATTTCAATGCCTTCGATGCAACTTATCCGGTCAGCCTGGCGGTCCATACACTGTTTGAAGCCCGGGTACAGCACAATCCCGACGCTATTGCGGTCAGCTACCAGGACTGGCAACTGAGTTATGGCGAACTCAATGCTCTGGCCAACCAGATGGCCCACCACCTGATCGCCGAAGGTATCGGCGTCGATGACCGGGTGGCGATCTGTGCGGAACGCAGTTTGGAAATGATCGTCGGCCTGCTTGCAATCCTCAAAGCGGGCGCCGGCTATGTACCGCTGGACCCCGCCTACCCGGACGAACGCCTGGCGTACATGCTGCAAGACAGCACGCCGAAAGTGTTGCTGACCCAGCAACACCTGTGTGAGCGCTTCGCTCGGGAGCCGGTGTCGGTATGGCTGCTGGACCCGCATTTACGCGCCGCCCAGGGCATCGAGGCGCAGGCCTGGCACAATCCGCAGGTCGATGGTCTCAACACCGAGTCCCTTGCCTATGTGATCTACACCTCGGGATCCACCGGTCAGCCCAAGGGCGTGGCCATGCCGCATGGGCCGCTGATCAACCTGATGCACTGGCAGATCGCGCAGACCCAGGCGGATGCTCGTCCGGCCCAGCGTACCTTGCAATTTGCCGCACTGGGCTTTGATGTAGCCTTCCAGGAAGTCTTCAGTACCCTGTGTGCTGGGGGCGAGCTGTCGCTGGTCCATGGCGATGTGCGGCTCGATTTCCGGCAGCTGTTCCAGCATATTTGCCAGCAGCGCATCCAGCGTCTGTACCTGCCATGCATTGCCTTGCAGGCCCTGGCGGAAGCCGTGGCCGAAGACCCTGAACTGGCCCGCCTGCCCTGTGCTCTCAGCGATGTGATCAGCGCCGGCGAGCAACTGCGCCTAAGCGAACCGATACGCGTGCTGTTCCAGCGGCTGCCCGGTTGCCGCCTGCACAACCACTACGGCCCCACCGAATCCCACGTCACCACGGCACTGACCCTGGACGGCGATGCCGCGACCTGGCCGACCCTGCCGTCCATCGGCGTACCGCTGGCCAACACCCGCATCTACCTGCTGGACGAACAACGGCAACCGGTGGCGCTGGGCGTCGCTGGCGAAATCTACATCGGCGGCGCCTGCGTCGCCCGTGGCTATTTGAATCGTGACGACCTGAGCGCCGAGTGTTTTCTTGTCGATCCGTTTGTCCACCAGGGCCGCATGTACAAGACCGGCGACCTGGGACGTTATCGGCGCAACGGCGAGATCGAGTATCTGGGCCGCAATGACGGGCAGATCAAGATCAGAGGCTTTCGGGTCGAGTTGGGGGAAATCGAAGCGTGCCTGACCCGGTATGCTGGGGTGCGCGACGCCGCGGTGCTGGTGCGTGAAGACAGCCCCGGTAACAAACGCCTGGTCGCCTACTTCACCGCCCAGGCTGAACCCACGCTGCCGGAGATTGATGGCCTGCGTGCGTATTTGCAGGTCTTGCTGCCCGATTACATGATTCCCGCGGCCTACGTGCGCTTGGATAAACTGCCGCTGTCAGTCAACGGCAAGCTCGACCGGCGCGCCTTGCCGGTGCCGGATATCGGTGCTTTCGCTAGTCGTGAGTACGAGGCACCACAAGGCGCCACGGAAATCGCCCTGGCCGAGCTCTGGGCCCGGGTACTGGAGGTTGTCCAGGTCGGTCGCCAGGACAACTTTTTCGAACTGGGCGGCCATTCGTTGCTGGCGGTCAGGCTCATCGAAGGTATGCGTCAACAGGGCATGAGCGTCGATGTGCGCGTGCTGTTTGGCCAACCGACCCTGGCCGCCCTGGCGGCGGCAGTCGGCGGCGCCAGCGAAGTTCAGGTGCCGGCCAATGGCGTCCCGGGGCATTGCGCGCGCATTACCCCGGATATGCTGCCGCTGATCAGCCTGAGCCAGGACGAGATCGACGAGATCGTCAGCAGAGTCCCGGGAGGCGCGCGCAATGTGCAGGACATCTACCCGCTGGCGCCGCTGCAACAAGGCATCCTCTATCACCACATCACGGCCGAGCAGGGCGACCCGTACCTGTTGCAAGCCTTGCTTGTCCTGGGCGATCGAGTGGAGCTGGAGGGCTTTTTACACGCCTTGCAGGCACTGATCGAACGCCACGATATCCTCCGCACCGCGTTGTTTTGGGAAGACTTGGCGCAGCCGGTGCAAGTGGTGTTGCGCCACGCTGGTCTGGTGCTTGAGGAACTCGAGCTGGATCCGGTCAACGGTGCCATCCGCGATCAACTCCATCAGCGTTTCGCCCCCCGCCACGCGCGTCTGGACCTCAGCCAGGCGCCGTCGATGCGACTGGTCTGTGCCTGGGACGCCATCCACCAGCACTGGCTGGTGATGTTGCTGTTCCACCACATCGCCATGGACCATACGGCCCTGGAGGTGATGCAACAGGAGATCCTTGCTTATCTCCATGGCCGGTTCGATCAACTGGATGCGCCCATGCCGTACCGCAACTATGTGGCCCAGGCGCTGTTGGGCGTGAGTCAGGGGACACACGAGCAGTTTTTCCGCGAGATGCTCGGCGATGTCGATGAGCCGACCTTGCCATTTGGCCTGAAGGAGGTGCAGGGCGACGGGATCGGCGTCGAGGAGGTCAAGCTGCAAGTGGACCCGGATCTGTCCTGCCGCTTGCGGGCACAGGCACGGCAGTTGGGGGTCAGTGCCGCCAGCCTGCATCATCTGGCGTGGGCTCGGGTACTGGCCAGTGTCAGCGGGCGCGACGACGTGGTGTTCGGCACCGTGTTGCTCGGCCGGATGCAGAGCGGCGATGGCGCCGACCGTGCCATGGGCATGTTTATCAATACCTTGCCGTTGCGGATCGAGGTCGGCGCGCAAGATGTGCGCAGCGGCGTTCGTGCCGTCCACGCACGCCTCAGCGCCTTGCTGGGCCATGAACATGCGCCGCTGGTGCTGGCGCAGCGATGCAGCGCCTTGCCGGCGTCGTCACCACTGTTCAGTTCGGTCCTCAACTACCGCCACAGCCCGTTGCTGGAAAGTGCAGGACCGCACTACTGGGCGGGTATCGAGGTACTGGACGTGCGCGAGCGTACCAATTACCCGTTTGCCCTGTCGGTGGACGACCAGGGCGAAGCGTTCCTGTTGAGCGTGCAGACCACGGGGGTCGATGCCCGGCGTGTCGCCGCCTATATGGAGACCAGTCTGCAGAGCCTGGTGGGGGCGCTGGAGTCGACACCGCATTCGCCATTGCACACATTGCCGGTGTTGCCGGCCCAAGAGCTCGAAACGCTGCTGGAAGGCCTGAACAACAGCGCAGTCGATTACGACCTCCACCACACCGTTCACAGCCTGTTCGAAGCCCAGGTCCTGCGCACTCCGGACGGGGTCGCGGTGCGCCAGGATGACCGGCAACTGAGCTACCGCGAACTCAACGAACGGGCCAACCAACTGGCGTACCAGTTGCGCCACAACGGCGTGCAGGTGGAGGCGCGGGTGGCCATCTGCGTCGAGCGCGGGATAGACATGCTGGTCGGCCTTTTGGCGATCCTCAAGGCCGGCGCTTGCTATGTGCCCCTGGATCCGACGCATCCCGACGAGCGTTTGCTGTACCTGCTGGAAGACAGCTCGCCGGCGGCGCTGATTGTCCAGCGTCATGTGCTGTCGCGCCTGCCAGCGTTGAAGGTACCGGTGATCAACCTCGACCACTGCACCTGGCAGGACCCGTCCGTCACCAACCCCGACATCGCCGGGCTGAGCGCGGCGAACCTGGTTTACATCATCTACACCTCCGGCTCCACTGGCCTGCCCAAAGGCGTGATGGTGGAGCATCGGTCCCTGGCCAACATGGTTTACTGGTACCGCGACCGCTTTGAGTTGACGCCGGCCAGCCAGACCTCCAGTGTCATTGCATTGGGCTTCGATGCCATGGGCTTCGAGATCTGGCCGGCCCTGTGTTCAGGGGCGACGCTGCATCTGCCGCCGGCCGGTGGCGACAAGGACAATATCGATGCCTTGCTCGACTGGTGGTGCGCCCAGCCGCTGGACGTGAGCCTGCTGCCTACGCCGATTGCCGAATACGCCATGAGCCGCGACCGAGTACACCCGACCCTGCGTATCCTGAATATCGGTGGCGATCGGTTGCGGCATTTCACCAAGGCCCAGCGTTTTGAGCTGATCAACAACTACGGCCCCACCGAGGCAACGGTGCTCGCCACGTCCGGCTGGGTTGAGGCGGGGCAGGCGCCGCAAATTGGCAGACCGGTCGCCAATACCCGGATCTATCTGCTCGACAGCCAGCGGCAACCGGTGCCACTGGGCGTCGCTGGTGAGCTGTACATCGGTGGCGTGCAGGTAGCGCGCGGATATTTCAATCGACCGCAACTCAATGTCGAGCGCTTCCTCGACGACCCCTTCAGTCGTGTCCCCGGCGCCCGGATGTACCGCACCGGTGATATGGCGCGCTACCTAGCAGACGGCAATATCGAGTACCTGGGTCGTAATGATGACCAGGTGAAAATCCGTGGTTTTCGTATCGAGTTGGGCGAGATTGAAGCGAAGTTGACGGATCACCCGGCTGTCCGCGAGGCCGTTGTGCTGGCGCGTGAGGATGAGCCTGGTGAAGTGCACCTGGTGGCCTACGTCACGGCGCAATCGACGGACGATGTGCCGGAGGCCGAAGCGCTGCGTGCCCATCTGAAGACGCAACTGCCCGATTACATGGTGCCCGCCGCTTACGTGCTGTTGGCCTCGTTGCCACTGACGACCAACCACAAGATCGATCGCAAGGCCCTTCCCGCGCCGGACCGGCAGGCGTTGATCCTGCGCGCCTATGAAGCGCCGCAAGGCGAAATCGAAACCCTTGTCGCGCAGATCTGGGAACAGCTACTCAATGTCGAGCGGGTAGGGCGCTTCGATCATTTCTTCGAGTTGGGCGGGCATTCCCTGCTGGCGGTTAAGTTGATCGAGCGGATGCGCCAGCAGGGGCTGAGCGCCGACGTGCGGGTACTGTTCAATCAACCCACCGTTGAGGCGTTGGCCGCGGCAGTGGGGGGCAATCGTGAGGTCGTTGTACCGGCCAATGGCATTCCCCCGGGTTGCCAGCGCATTACCCCGCCGATGCTGACGCTGGTAAAACTGGATCAGCAGACCCTGGATCGTATTGTCGCGAGCGTGCCGGGTGGAACCGCCAACGTGCAGGATATCTACCCCCTGGCACCGCTGCAGAAGGGCATCCTGTTCCACCACCTGTTGGCCGGGCAGGGCGACCCGTACTTGCTGCACGTGCTGTTTGCGCTGGACGATCGGCAGCACCTGGAGGTGTTTATCCAGGCCTTGCGACGGGTGATCGAGCGTCACGACATCCTGCGTACCTGCGTACTGTGGGAGGGGCTCGACGAACCGGTGCAGGTGGTCTGGCGCCAGGTCAGCCTGAGTGTGGAAGAGGTCGTGATCGATGACCCGGGCGCAGCGCCCGAACAGGTGTTGCAAGAGCGTTTCGACAACCGCCACACCCGGCTCGATCTGGCTCAGGCGCCGCTGATTCGAGTGGCCTGGCACCAGGATGCGCTCACCGGACAGTGCCTGGCGCTGCTCATGTTCCATCATCTGGTGCTGGACCATACCGCGGTGGAGGTGATGCGCCAGGAGATGAACGCCTACCTGCAGGGCCAGGGCGAAACCCTGGGTGAAGCGATGCCTTATCGCAACTACGTCGCCCAGGCTGCACTGGGGACGAGCGAGCAGGCTCAGGAGGTGTTCTTCCGCGACATGCTCGGTGACCTCGATGAGCCGACGCTGCCCTTTGGCTTGCAGGAGGTCCGGCACGGCGACCCGCAGATGGACGTGGCGCAATGGACGCTGGACAGTGAATCGAGCCTGCGCCTGCGCGCCCAGGCGCGTAAGCTGGGGGTCAGTGCCGCCAGCCTCTACCACCTGGGCTGGGCCCTGGTGCTGGGCAAGCTCTGCGGGCGCGAAGAGGTGGTGTTCGGCACGGTATTGCTGGGCCGGATGCAGGGGGGGGAGGGTGCCGATCGTGCCATGGGGATGTTTATCAATACCCTGCCGCTGCGCGTCGGGGTGGATGCCCGCAGCGTGAGCGAAGGTGTCAAGGCGGTCCATGCGCGCCTGAGTGCATTGCTGGTACACGAACATGCTTCCCTGGTGCTGGCACAGCGTTGCAGTGGCGTGGCGGCTCCGACGCCGTTGTTCAGTGCCTTGCTGAACTACCGTCACGCCCATGGCGGCGACAAACAGGACCCGGGCACCTGGCACGGCGCGCGGATCATCGGCGCGGCGGGCCGCACCAACTATCCGCTGGTCCTGTCGGTGGACGACCTGGGAGAGTGTTTCAACCTGACCCTGCAAACCAGCGCCGGGGTGGGGGCGCAACGTATCTGCCGATACATGCAGACGGCGCTGGCCGGGCTGGTCGAAGCCTTGGAGCGGTCGCCGCAAACTCCGCTCAATCGACTGTCCATCTTGTCGGCGGCGGAGCGTGCGCAGTTACTGTATCACTGGAACACCGCCACCGCACAGCCCCCCGGTGATCACACCCTGCATGGTCTGTTCGAGGCGCAGGCAGCCTTGCATCCCGAGGCGATCGCCTTGCAATTCGAGGGGCAAGCGCTGACTTACGGTGAACTGAACCGCCAGGCGAATCAGGTGGCTCACCGCTTGCTCGAACTGGGCGTATTGCCCGATGATCGCGTGGCGCTCTGTGTCGAGCGGGGGCTGGCGATGATCGTCGGCCTGCTGGGCATTCTCAAGGCCGGTGCCGGGTATGTGCCCCTGGACCCGGTGTACCCGGCCGAGCGCCTGGCCCACAGCCTTCGGGACAGCGCGCCGGTGGCCGTGCTTACGCAGTCTAACCTGAGCCTGGCGGATATACGGGTTCCGCTCATCCTGCTGGATCGACCCGAGACCGACGGAGTTGCCCGGCAGCCCCGGCATAACCCGCTTGTCCCGGCTCTGCGTGGTAGCCACCTGGCTTACGTGATCTACACCTCCGGTTCCACCGGCCTGCCCAAGGGCGTCATGGTGGAGCACCGCAACGCGGTGCGGCTGTTCAGCGCAACGGCACCCTGGTTCGGTTTTGACCGGCAGGACACATGGGCGCTGTTTCATTCATTCGCCTTTGATTTCTCGGTCTGGGAAATCTGGGGCGCGCTGCTCCATGGCGGCAAGTTGGTGATCGTGCCGCAACGAGTCAGTCGTTCGCCGCAGGATTTCTACCGGTTGCTCTGCGACAGCGCGGTGACGGTGTTGAACCAGACCCCCAGTGCGTTCCGTCAATTGATCTCCGCGCAAGGCGATGACCTTCGGCCGCATGCCTTGCGCCAGGTGATCTTTGGTGGCGAGGTCCTGGAGGCCGCCCTCTTGAAACCCTGGTACGCACGCTCGTCCAATGCGTCCACGCAACTGGTGAACATGTACGGCATCACCGAAACCACGGTCCATGTGACCTACTATCCGCTGGTGGCCGCAGACGCGGATCGGGTGGGGGCCAGCCCGATTGGCCGATGCATCCCGGACCTGCAACTGTATGTGCTGGATCCGCAGCGTGAGCCTGTTCCCGTCGGTGTTGCCGGCGAGTTGTACGTGGGCGGCGCGGGTGTCGCCCGTGGTTATCTGAACCGTCCGGAACTCACCGAGGCGCGCTTTATTGCCGATCCGTTCATCGGTGTCGCGGGGGCGCGCTTGTATCGCACCGGTGACCTCGGTCGCTGGGCGGCGGACGGCAGTCTCGAATACCTGGGGCGTAATGACGATCAGGTGAAGATTCGCGGTTTCCGTATCGAGTTGGGGGAAATCCAGGCCCGGCTGGCGGCCTGCCCGACAGTCGAGGACGCGCTGGTCATCGTTCGCGAAGACTCACCGGGCGACAAGCGCCTGGTGGGTTATGTGATCACGCAACCCGGTGCCGTCTTCTCTGCTGCGGAGCTGCGCAGCGGGTTGCTGGCGTCCCTGGCCGACTACATGGTGCCCGGCGCCTTTGTGCAACTGGAGGCCTTCCCGCTGACCGCCAACGGCAAGCTGGACCGCCAGTCACTGCCGGTGCCGGGGCAGGGTTCGGTCGCCACGCGTGACTACGTGGCGCCGCAATCCAGGGACGAGCAGGCGATCACGGCCATCTGGCAAGAGGTGCTGAACCTGCCACAGGTTGGCTTGCAGGATGATTTCTTTGAACTGGGCGGAGACTCCATTCGCGTTATCAACCTGATATCGCGGATCCAGAAGGCGTTTCCCGGCAGTCAGGTGTCGATCATGGCGTTCTACCAGGCGCCGACGGTGCATGGCCTGGCGGCGTTGTTGACGACATCGGCCGAGCAGGTCCACGAGTGGTTGCCTGAGCTGACCCGGGGGCCCCGCGACAGTGCCTTGACGCTGGTCTGCGTGCCTTACGCCGGTGCCTCGGCCATGGTCTTCCAGCCACTGGCCGAGCAATTACGCCAACGGTTGCCGTCCGCCAGGGTGTACGCTGTAGCACTGCTGGGCAATCAGATGGAAAGCACATTCGACGACAGCCTCGACCTGATGGACAAGGCCCGTGCCTGCGTCGGACGGATCCGTGAGCGTATTGACGGACCTGTTGGCATCTATGGCCATTGTGCCGGATCTATCCTGGCGGTTGAGATCGCCCGGCAGCTCGAACAGCAGGGGCATGAAGTGAGTTTCGTCACCCTGGGCGGTGCGTTTGCGCCGCCCGTCTGGCTCAAGTACGTACCCTGGAGCGATCCGTGGCGTTGGCACAGCGACGCAGCACTCCAGCGCATGATTAGGGCCTGGGGCGGCGCCTCGGCATTGAACGAAAGCGCGCTGGAGCGATTGTTGCGCGACTTCCGGCGTGATTCGCGCCTGGCAATGCAGCATGCCAAGAGGAACGTGCGCATTGAAGTGCGAGCGCCGATTGTCAGCGTCTTGAGTCTGGATGATCCGCTGACCCGAGGCAAAGAGGCGCGTTATCGGTCCTGGCAGCGGTGTGCAAGGGTGGTTCATGGCGTTCTGCTGGCCGATGGCGGCCACTATTTTGTTGGTAGCCGGCCGGCCGAGGTGGCCGAGGTGATTCTGGATACTCATTATCGGCGCGACACATTGATCGACATGCCAACGACCCTGCGCCACTGGTGAGGCCCGAGCGGCTTGCAGTCGTCGAGGAGGGGGCTGTTTTTGGCTGTGGTGCTTGATCTGGTTATTGGTTTTTCAATGAAGTCACAGATAGCCATCGACTTGGTCATTGATGCGTTGCTATTGGCTGTTTGGACACTGGATGGTCATGAGCGCTTTCCTTTTATAGAGAGATGACGGACATAGAGCCAGTCAGGCAAGCCGCATACATGGCTTGCCTGACTGGTGAGCTATCGAGGATTGGGTTGTGATGGTTAATGTAGATAGGTGCTGTTTCGTGATGTATGACTGAGATTTTTGTGACTGCGATGTATGCGTCCGGGCTACTAGCGGCATTGATCCACTATCAGATAAATCCCGACTGGATTCACTTTCAACTGACGCGGAACCATTACACGGAACCGGCTCGCAACTTGTCTGGGCGTGGATAAGGCCAATGAGCTGGCCCAGCCTGACTAATGCGCGGTGAATCGTCTGCTACAAGAGCGGACTGGCGGCGCCCCGGTCCTGGCGGCTGCATCGATCATTGATCAGGAATAGAGGTTATGAAGGTGCTGCTGATGGGGTCGGTGGTGTTGCTGGCGGGGTGCGCGGCAAGAGCGCCGGAGAATCGCACTGTTCGCGTGGAGGTTCCGGTCCAGGTGCCGTGTCGGGCGAAGGCGGTGGCCGAGTCTGCGTTTGCTACCGCTGGCCTGGAGGTAAAGATGAGGACACTGCTGGCCGAGCGGCGGCAGAGGATAGGGCAGGAGCGGGAGCTTGTGATGTCGCAGGGCTGTCGCTAATCAGTCGGGGTTAGAGTCGATGATTCTCTGGGTTTCCAGGGCCTTGGCTCTCTTTATGAGTGCGGGCTCTACCTCTTTCTTGAACACATAACTCTGCTTTTCACTGAGAGAGTCATATCCGCTGTGGATAATTTGCTGGCAGATGCCGTGTGCTGATGTTCCTTTGACGAGTAAGCCCTCATCCTCAAGGTCGGAGAAAATAGCATCAAGATCCCAATCAATATGATCATTCCATCCCATTACGCAACTCCAAGGTTCGCGGGTTAGATAAGAGCTTAGCCGAGCTATTGCCATCACTGATGACGGTGTCCGAGGATTGATTTCGCCGGCATCGTTCCAGGTGTTCATCGGTGAAGTGGTTCGCTGATCGGTTTGATCAGGCCATTACCCACGCCTCATTCCCGGGCTAGGTCTGGTGCGAGCACCACCGGCCTGGGCAATGAGAGTTCCATCGAACTCTCTTTTTCAAGCGCATGGTATCCCTCCCGTAATTGAGCCTGTACTTCACCAATCGTGTAGCGCACGGCCACCATTGGTCGCTTGGTGTGGCGTCGCATTGAACGCTCCAGTTGGCTTGACATCTATCCTATAGACCACGAATAGGCACTCCAATGAGAGAAGCACAGCGAAGACTGGCCATGACAGCCTGGCGCAAGCTATTCACTCAGGCTGAAAACGAAATAAACGCGGAGGACAAGTATTTCAGGTTGTTGAGCAGGGCCGACGACATGGAGCGCGCCGACCTCATCACTAGCGAGGAATGGCGAAAGCTTGTCCAGCAGGCGGGGACGTTTCTTGCTAGCACCGCAAAGTGTATGGGTGGAGCAGGGTAGGGTAGAACGAAAAAGCCCGGCACTGGGCCGGGCTATTCCCAGAGGGAGCTGATCCGTCAGCTGGTCTGAGTGTAGGACAGTTACCGGGCGGTCGGTAGCAGAATGCCAGGACGTGTCGTAATCGACTACTGCTTGCCAGCAAGCGACATCGGAAAGGGCCCAGAAGCGAAAAGCCCGGCGCTGGGCCGAGCTATGAGTCAGGCTGCGACGGTAACCCTGGGGATTTTTGCATCATTTCCCGGCTGAAGCTATGTTGTGTTATCGCTACGAACTAACAAGCTTCTGAGGTGCAACCGGCGGTGCTTCTAGGCGCACAATCCTTCAACTGATCGGCCTGCCTGTGTAGCTTCTCGATTTTCTCCATGGCGACCAGGTGCTCGGCATCACCATATCGTTTGGCGATTCTGAAAAGATCATGTGCTGCGTCTTCAATGGCGAAGGCCGCGGCTGTCAGATCGTGTTGTAGCTGTTGATTTAGTTTTTTCGGGACCATGGAGCCTCCTATCTACGCGTCCTGCTGCGTCAGAGGTACCAAGCGAGTATGAACAAAACCTTGAGTCGAGCTCAAGATGGCGCTGAGCTATGGAGTGTCACTCGGTGAGTTGAGCACTGCCAGGCTCATGCTGATGAACTCGAGGTTGTTGTCCAGCGGCCAGAGCGCGGCGCGGATGTTTTCGGCCACCTCGACAGAGCCACGCTGCTCGACCCAGTTGGACAATTCCTCGATCGCGGCGCCTAGGGCGAGTTGGTTCTCGTTGAACTTGGCGAGCAGGGCTGGCAGCAGGTCTGTATTTGGCATGGTTGGGCCTCCGTAGTGGAGGTAGCTTAGCAGCGGGGAACCGGGAGTCTTAAGTCTGTTGGCTCAACATGGTGGAATGCAAGCGCGTCGATAGCCTTTTTGGCCTGGGTCGCTTGCAGGGCCTGTCTGCGCGAGCAGCCATAGAGTTGCGTATTTCTGTGGTGAGGTGACGTACATGAGGTAGTCACAGTAATAGCGTCGACCCTTCTGATGATAGAACGCATAGGCGTGTGCCCTTGTTACGGATCTAGGGTGTGCCGTAATGGTGAGCGCCCCCTCAGCGCCTACAACACGTGTCCAGGGAGGGAGTCAGCAATGACCTTGGGAAGGCCAAGCCGCTAACCACTCTCGATCAATGCTTATAGGACAATCCCGCAACGCTCAAGACGAGGCGCTCTATTGCTGGGAGGAAAATTCTGCTCTCAAAATCCGTTCTGGGGAGCGAGAGTTGAGCAATGATCAGCCCGCCAATTGAGTGAAGAATGAAAGCATAATCCACTACCGGATCCTTTGATCCCAACTTCAAAAAAGCGTTATGACAAATATCTGAATGTACTTTGCCCCATTTATATAATGAGGGGCGAAGGTCAGGGTCATGAGCACCCGCTAAATTCAGTTCGTAAACAGCAATACCCAATTCACGATCATCGATCAGCATGCGGATGTTGTACTGGGCAATGATTGACGCAAAAACCAACGGGTCATGAGCGTTTGCCTCTAACTGGGGACGAATCTCCTCCAAAGAGTCGGCAATTCGTTCGCATGCACGATCAATGGCTGCGCACATCAACGCAGTCCGCGATCCGAAATAGTACGCCACTGCCCCATGGCTACTACCTGCCTCCTTCGCAACCGTACGTAAGCTCAGGTTGTGGTGACCGTCTTTCAGGATTATGCGTAAAGCCGCGTCAATAAGCGCAGTGCGTTTGTGCTCCCCCTTTGCGGACAAGCTCTCTGTGTTTTTCATCTGCATGGGAAAAGGCACGCAAGTCATTAATTCTCCTGAACATAGCGGGAAGCCCCAAGCCTGTCAATTTGGTCGACGAAGCACAATTTCAGGTGAGGCCAAGGGCGGTGGTTGACAAAATACTCCGAGTGGATAAATACTTAAAAAACTCCATGTGGAGTATTTTGTGTTCGTGCCTGGAGCTCACCAAAAATGACAAGAATATCGACTGACCAAGCCGCTCAAAAAACGGACCTGCTTGCTGCAGTCCAAGCCCTATCTGCGCGCATAGCAGCCCGCGGTGCAGAAATTGAAGCCCTTCAGTTCCTTCCACAGGACCTGGCAGACGATCTCGCCCGCGCCGGCCTATACAGGATGCTTACGCCGGCCGAATACGGCGGTTTTGAATGCCATGTCGGGACGTTTGTTGAAGTCATCGAGCTCCTGGCACAAACAGACGCATCCGCAGCATGGTGCGCCTTCATATCCTGTACATCTTGCGTACTGGCGGCCTATCTACAACCCTCCGTCGCCCGCGACCTCTATGGCAAACCTGACTTGAAAGCGGCCGGAGTATTTGCGCCCAGGGGCCGGGCAGTGCGAGAGGTCAGCCATGGTGTCAGTGGCTATCGTGTCAGTGGACGTTGGTCATGGGGCTCGGCCACGAAGAATGCCGACCTGATTCAGGGCGGGTGTCTGGTATTTGACGTTGATGGTAAGCCGGAAATGCTGGCGGGCGGAGGGGTCAGAATTCAATCCCTGATATTCCAGCGGAGCCAAGTCACACATCTGGATAATTGGAATACCTTCGGACTGTGTGGATCGGGGAGTGGAGAGTTCGAGGTTAAGGACGCCTTCGTTCCTGAAGAACACAGCGCCTGCCTGATGGCTGACAAGGCAATAGACAAGCCGCTCTATAAATTTCCGGTTTTTGGACTCTTGGGCATTGGAATTGGCGCCGTCGCCTCAGGCATTGCGCGTACAGCGATAAACGCGCTGACCACCCTGGCAACCGATAAAACTCCGCAGTCCAGCAGTAAAACCTTAGCGATGCGTGCCATGACTCAACAAGGCGTCGCTCGGGCAGAAGCTAAATGGCGCTCCTCTCGGGCCTTTATGTTTGAGGTAATCGAGTCGGCGTGGGCGGTGGCAGAGAGAACGGGGGAAATCTCAGTGAGCCATCGCCGTGACATTCGCCTGGCGACTACACATGCGGTCAATTCGGCTCAAGACATCATCAACTCCATGTACCAGCTTGGCGGAGGAAGTTCAATTTTTGAGCAGTCCCCCCTGCAAAAATGCCTCAGAGACATCAGCGTTGTCGCGCAGCATCTAATGGTTAGCGATTCGACCTATGAGCTAACCGGCCGACTATTTCTAGGCGTCGATACTGATATAGCGATGCTTTAACCGAGGTTTCAAAAATGAACTTACCTGTTGAATGGCGAAACCTGACCGTACCTCTGATAGCGGCCCCCATGTTTCTTATTTCTGGCCCCAAGATGGTGATTGAATGCTGCCGGAATGGAGTGGTCGGAAGTTTTCCTACGCCCAACGCCCGGACGCCGGAAATACTGGAGGAATGGCTTGAGGAGATTACCAGTAGCCTTACGGAGCACGACGCGCCCTGGGCTGTAAATCTTGTGGTTCACCAAACCAATAACCGACTTCCGATCGATTTGGAATTAGTAAAAAAATATAAGCCGCCGATAGTCATTACCGCGTTAGGCAGTCCTAAAGCGGTCATTGAGGCAGTCCACGAGTATGGAGGGCGGGTGCTCGCCGACGTCAACTCCCTCGCCTATGCAAGAAAGGCCGTCGACGCAGGCGTAGATGGTCTTGTGCTTGTGGGTGCAGGGGCCGGAGGGCACACCGGTTACATGACCGGGTTTGCTCTTGTTCCAGCGATACGCGAGTTCTTTGATGGGATCGTGGTGCTGGGGGGCGGGTTAATGACGGGGGCGTCCATACGCTCTGCGGAGCTACTCGGTGCTGACATGGCTCTCATGGGGACTCGTTTTATTCCATGTCATGAAAGCTTGGCAAATGACGATTACAGAAAGATGCTACTAGAAGTGAGCTTTGAGGATCTTATTCTTACAAACAAAATTACCGGGGTTCCAGCTTATTGGATCAAACAAAGTCTCGCTCTGGCTGGGGTTTCGCTAGAGGAGATAACGTCTGAAGTTTCAATTAACTTTACTGACCCTAAGGGCGATGCAAGGCGTTGGACTAAAGTCTGGTCAGCAGGCCATGGCGTGGGTGCAATTAGAAAGATAGAACCCGTAGGCAGCTTGATTGAATCGTTGGTAGATAACTATTGGGACGCTGTAAATGCCCCGCCGTTTAGAGGGCCGCCATTAAGTTTTCGAGTGGCGGAGGAGTGTAAGCATGAAGGCTAAAAGACCTTATATATTAGGGCTGGGAGGGACTACCACCCCGGGATCATTGACCGAAAAAGTGGTCCGGTGTGGTTTAGAGTTGGCTAAGGAAGCAGGCGCGGATACGGGGTTTCTAGGAGGGGAGGCGCTGCAGTTGCCCTTATATAGGTATGGCCTCGAAAGAAACGCTCTGGCTGAGCGTCTTGTCGAAGAGATTCGTCGCGCAGACGGTTTGATAATAGCGTCGCCTGGCTATCATGGTGCTGTTTCAGGGCTGATGAAAAATGCGTTGGACTATTTAGAGGAAAACCGAAGCGATGCGAGGCCTTATCTCACTGATAGAGCCATCGGTTGTATTGGCCTTGCTGCCGGATGGCAAGCTGGAAGCGCGACGTTGATCGGCCTGCGCAGTATTGTTCATGCACTTCGAGGCTGGCCTACTCCATTAGGGGTCGTAGTGAACTCTTCAGAAATTTCTGTTGACACAACGGGATTCATATCCGACCTGAAAATCAGAGAGCAATTAATGGTAATGGTGGGGCAAATAATGCAGCTGTGTCAGGGGACCGTTCAAAAATAAATATCCTGATTTTATACTGACAAGGGAATAAAAATAACAACCCTGACGACTGACTCAAGGATTCCAAGCGCTGAAGTTTGCATGTTTTTGGCAGTACTTGAGCATAAAGCATCAACGATACCACGGAGTAAATTTGCGCTGTTCGAGGAGGGCGATGAATGGACCTTCGAAGAAACCCTTCGAGAGGTAAAAAGAACCGCCAAGGCATTGAAAGTCTTAGGGGTAAAAGAGGGAGACTGTGTCGGGGTCTGGTTACCCAATAGTCGTGATCTGATACGTGTCTGGTTTGCTATTAACTATCTCGGGGCGATTCAGTTGCTTAAAGGACGACTGGCTACACAGAGATTAGTGTGTTGCATCCACCGGTTGAATCCGCCGCCCAAAGCAGCCAGCCACGACAGCCCGCTTGGGTCGCTTTTTGCCATTGCGGCGGTGTTCTTCGAGCAAGTTCATCAGCAAGAGAATATCTACGCTGAGATAGATGAAGGCAGACAAGCGAGTCTGGAAGTCTGCCTACCCTCGATTCGAGCGTCAGATCAGCGACATCTCCCTAATCGCCTCCAGACCAATATAACGGTGAGCCGATAGTAATACCGGCTGGCGTCGGAATGGTCTTTCAGGTGTTGAGTGAGAAACCAGCGCACATGCTCGATCCGCATGTTCTTGCTGGAGAAGATGCTCAAGCAGCCATTTCGACGAGGTCGTTGCCCAGTTGTCTCTTGAAAGGTCGCCGTCGCCTCTGCAACCGCTTCGGGATCTCCTTCGGAGACCCGTGTTTTCAGGTTGGTACCGGGATCGCGAAGTTCGCCCGAGCCCACTCGGCGAACTTCGTCGGCTGTCGGCCGGCGACTCTGTTGGCCAGCGTAATTGCGTCGCGCGAATCCGTACCGAGGTAGGTGTGGGCCTCGAAGTAGGCGAGCATCTCCGCGACTTCCTTGGCGCCTGGGAACCAGCCGGCAAAGACTTCTTGCGGGACTTGCTTGAACGAGAACTTGTGTCCCTGTCGATTCAGCGTGGCGATGACCTCGTTGAAGCTCAGGAAGTCGCCGACCAGCGGCAAGTGCTCGCCGTGCCCTGCAAACTCCGGCTGCGCGAATGCACCGACCACGACGTGGCCGAGTTCGGTGATGTCGCCCATGTGAATGACGCGCTTCTCCGGATCGAGCGGCATCGCCCAACCCATGGCCCCATCCGCCTGCTTATGCGGAGCCATTACGCCTAGCAGATTTTGGTAGAAGAACGGCGCGATCACGAATGTGTGGTGCGCGAATCCAGCGTCGCTCACGATGCGGTCGATTTCCGCTTTGTCCGTGAAGTGCGGGACATCGAACTTGCCGTGGCTGATCGTCTCCACGTTTGGAAGCGTTGACCAGATAAAGTGCTGAACGCCGGCATCTTTCGCTGCATGAATGGCCGCGAGTGCCTGCTTGCGTTCGTCCGTGCCCGCTTCCCGGAAATTGGTTACCAGAAACGCCCCGTGTGCTCCAGCAAATGCGGCTTTCAGTGTTTCCGGACGATCCAGGTCCGCCAGCACGACTTCGTCAGCCAACTGTGGATGCTTGGTCGGATGGCGTGTCAACGCGCGTACCTTGAATTGACCGCTCGCCTGTAGCGCGCGCACAACTGCGCCGCCCTGATGACCGGTTGCGCCGACGACGACGATGAGCTTTTTGGTGTTTGGCATGGCAGTTCTCCAATGAATAGTTTCGGTTCGGATGCAAGTCTTCAGACCGAAGGAGAGTTCAGTGCCCCAGCAAGCACGTCGCGCAGAGGCTTGGGCTGCCGGCCGCTAAGGCGCTCGACGTCGCCGGTCACAATGTCGAATGCTCCGGCTGCGAGACTTGCCTGGATACTCATGACGGCGTTGACGCCCGCCACCGGCAGACCCGCTTTCGTCAGTCCGGTATGCAGTTGCTCTTGCGTGATGACACGGAATGCAAGCGGCCGATCAGTGATTTCGGCGATGAGGGCCGCGCGCTCTGCCCCGGACAGGCGCTCAGGGCCGGTAGCGTTGTAGATCGCGCCTGCATGCCCGTCGCCGATCAGAATTCCGGCTGCGGCGGCCGCCACGTCACCACGCGCAACGAAAGCAACCCGGTTCTCGGCCAGCCCGGCCAGTACGCCCTGGTCTAGCGCCGCCTGTGCCTGCTGGACGAAGGCTTCGGCATACAAGTTCATACGCAGGATGGTCCAGGCCGGTGCCGTGGCGATAAGATGCTGCTCGCCCCGCCAATAGGACGCGCTAAGCGCCGGCTCCTCCTCCTGCCGCACGCCCGAGGCCGACATGAAGCAGATATGCTTTACGCCCGCCTTCACGGCCGCGTCGATGGCAGCGACGTTCTGTACACTGCGCTTTCCGGGTTCTCCATCGTGGCTCGGGATGATGAGCAGACGATCAATACCGACATAGGCCTGTGCAAGGCTTTCAGGCCGGTTGTAGTCCCCGAATCGTCCTTGAGCTGGTCCAGAGACGGTTTCGGGCGTGCGCGTGATAGCCACTACCTCGTACCCGCCGGGACGCAGGAGCAGTTCCGAAATAATGGCTCTGCCCAAATGGCCGCTGGCGCCACTTACACCTATTTTCATGTCAACCTCCGTCTTGGTCATTTTTTGCAAGTGCATGCGCGGTTGCGCGTCCGATCCCATTGTTGCCACCCGCGCCCAACGCTGTGCGCATGGCGCGTGCTTCGGCGGCGAGGGTTGTGCTCATGCGACTTCCCTCGCACTCTTGAGCGCCTTGGTCCACCATGCGATGTCATCAAGCAACTCGTTGGCGGCCCGCTCCAGGTGCGGAAAATCATCAAAGCTCTTGCCTTGTTGCCAAATGCCCAGGAACTCCACCATGCCGATGTGAACGGCATTGCGTACCGGCGCCATCTGCAACTCAACAGTTATGAGCCGTAATTGCTCGATAGCCCGTGCAGCGCCGACTCCACCGTATCCGACGAAGCCGATCGGCTTGCGGATAAATTCCTTGTAGGCGTAGTCGAGCGCGTTCTTCAGCACTGCACTCGGTCCATGGTTGTACTCGGGCGTGACCACGATCAGGCCATCCAGCGTAGCGAGCTTGTCGGCCCAGCGCTGTGCGGCCTCGTTCTTCACCGCCCCCCATGCTGGCGACATCGGCTCGTTGAAGAAGGGCAGTGGGTGATCGCGCAAGTCGATCAGTTCGAAGATGAGGTCGACGCGTTGCTTGGCGATCTCGTGGATCCAGAGCGCGGGCTTTTCACCGAAGCGGCCTTCGCGTGTCGAGCCGATAACGATGCCAATCCGAGGTTGTTGCTGTGGGGGGATGGTGATTGAAGAGGAGTTGGTCATGACAAAACGATCTCCTTGCAAAGTCCGCTGTGCATAGTTGAGAGCCTTGCGGCTCGATACCTGAACGATAGGTTTTGGTCGATAGGTTTACTAGTCGGTACAATTGGATTGCACTCATCCACCAGCAATAGGAATGATCGGCCATGCTCGACCTCAATGACGTCGCCATGTTTGTGCAGGTAGTGCGCAGCAACAGCTTTGCAGAGGCGGCGCGGCAACTGGGCTTGCCGCCCAATACCGTGAGTCGCCGCGTCCAGCAGCTCGAAGCGAATCTCGGCACGCGGCTGTTGCAACGCTCCACCCGCAAGCTCACGCTTACAAGTGCTGGACAAAGCTTTCATGAGCGTTGCGCGGGAGCGGTCGATGGGCTGCTCGAAGCGGGGCAGGAGTTGATGATGGGCAGCAGCGTCCCCAGTGGCCTGGTGCGCATAGCGGCGCCGGCTGACTTCTTCGACTTCTTCCCAATGGAGTGGGTGGACGAGTTTCTGGCTGCGCATCCGCGTGTGCGGCTCGACTTCGTGCTAAGCGATGCGAATGCCGACTTGATCGCAGAGAAGATCGATATTGCCTTTCGCGGCGGGCCTTTGCGCGACTCAGGCTACGTCGGCCGTCAGATCTTCGACGCCCGTAGCGATGGGTTGGTGGCAAGCCCCGCTTACATCGCAGCACGCGGCTCCCCCCGTACGCTGCAGGATCTGGTGAGCCACGACTGTGTGATCTCCGCGTATCCCAGCGGACAAGCCACATGGCGTTTGGTAGGCCCGAACGGTGAGGAAGAGGTGCAAGTCACTGGGCGCTTCAGCGGCAATACCGCTCAAGCACTGCGCAAGGCCACCGTGGTCGGACTCGGCATCGCTCTGCTGCCGCCCGCGATGGCCAAGCTCGACGTTCAGGCCGGCGTGCTCGTCCCGGTATTGCCCCAATACAAGCGCACCGGCTACGGCATGAGTGTGCTGTATCCGAGCCGCCGGCACCTACCGCTCGCGGTATCGGCGTTCATGGGATTGGTGATTGAGAAGATGAATGAGGCAGACGCCCCCGAGATGCATCGATCTGTGCGGCCCCTATCTTGAGAGCTCTCCCTGCGCGTGATCCACAACGCTCAGCTCGGCGACTCCGGACGGATGATTTTGGGCCAGGATGACGGCTGCTACATGTGCCATCAGTCGTTCATTCATGAGCCGAGAGTGGTGCGAAAATGTGGCTTGCGTTTGGGGGTACAGCCTGGAGCCGAAGTGGACAGTCACCAACTAACAGCAAACGCCAGAATCAGACGCTTCAACAAGGGCTCCAGAGTGCCTAGGGGCGAGCCCCGATCAACTTGAAAGCCAGCCTCAGCCCGGGATGGTGTAACGGCATCTGCCAAAAACGGACATTGGTCTCCCTAATCAGAGCTAGGCTGAATGATCACGCGTCGCTTGCCAGCAAATCAGCGAGCCCACGGTCACCATAACTGCCCCTTGCCAGAATTGACCTGTCAGTTCCGCACCAAGCCATACGGACGCAAATGCCGATGACATCACTGGGGTGGTGTATGAAGCGGTAGCGAGCAGGGTTAGATTTCCGCGCAAAATGCCAATGTTCCATAGAGCGTACCCCGCCGCCATTGCCGCACCTGCTGTAACCAGTTCGATGCTATTGCGCAGGTCAAAAGCGGAGATGATCTCATCGCTGATCAGATACTTTGCCCATAGGACGGCAGCAGTCAGAATGAAGAACAGCGCCACGAGATTCTGCCCTCCCGCATAACGACGGGTAACATTGCTGTACAGCGCGAAAGTGATTGCGCATGCGACTGCAAGACCATAGCTCAAGGGGTTGGACTCAACGTTAGCGACGATGCTTGACGGTGATAGGCCTTCACCGCTCACCACCCATAAAATACCGAACAGCGCTAACGCAGTCCCTGGCGCAATGATCCAACGAGCCTTTTGCCCATTCATGATGATAGCGAGAAGTACCGTCAGACTGGGCCAAAGGTAATTCACGACACTGACTTCGATGGCCTGGGTACGAGTGCTGGCAAAACCCAACGCCAAGGACAGACAAACCTCATACGCCACGAAAAATGCACTTCCCAATAGTAGGTAGTGCAAAGATATGGATCGCAGACGCGGTCGGCCTAACAAGCACAGGAGCAGCATCGCGCCCACCGTGTAGATCAAAGCTGCTCCTCCCAATGGGCCGAAGGTTTCGCTCACGCTTCTCAGCAACCCTGCGGCAGTGCTCCACAGGACAATCGCCAGCAACCCACACCCCGTGGCGATGCGCTCGCTTCTGTTCAGCATCATCCCTCTCGCGGAAATTGCAGACGTTATTGAAAAAAATTGCCATGAACGGATTTTCACTTTTGCGTGGCTCAATCCAGAAGCCTTCTGTCGACACAGCGGGTGCTCCCTACCTCTCCATGCTTGTCGCCAGAAACCAAAACTCATGGAGGATCAACGCATGGGGAGCAGACCGCCGGTTTTCAGCGGCGGCCCGAGGGAAAATATCAGCGAATACTCAGGGCGTCTGTGCGGCGACCGAAGGGGCACCCTGGAACATAGCTGTGAAGGTATCTTTATGAGCCGAGTAATACTCCGCAACCACCTGGTCGGCTGACGACGTGCGCGCAGCTTTCATCATGTTTTCCAAGTCTTTAACCGGGATAGTGAAGTGGCCAAAAAAATACGCCACCTGCGGGAAGTCCTGACTGAAGCCCTTACGGCCCACCGCGTGGATTTGCTCCGCCTTGCCGTAGACTTCTTTCGGATCAGCGAGATATCGCAGCGACCAGGTGGAAAACATCCAGTGTGGACTCCATGCGTTGAGCAAGGCCCACTGGCCACGTTTGATGTTCCGATCAAATTCGTTGAGCATACCGGTCTCGGAGGACGCTACAAGTTTGTAGCCATCAAGCTTGTAATCTGCGATAGCACGTATCGCAGTCTTATATTGGCCGTTTCCGGCTTCCGATGTCAGTATCTTGCCGCCAAGTTTTGCCTTGACCTCAGGCTTGTTCAAATCCTCGATACTTGAGACCTCGCTTTCAGGGATGCTCGCAGGAACTGCCAAGCCTAGGCGGCCTTCATAGAGAACCCCGAGATCCTCAAGATTATCCTTGTACTTATCCCAGAAGGGTTTGTGGCTATATGTCAGCCACGCCATGGGGATCATATCGACTTTCCCGATGGACAGGGCTTGGAACTGGATGCCGATATCGGCCATTACCAGTTTTACAGGCTGCTGGATTTGATCCTGTAAGGCTAGCGTTGCGAGTTTTGTGGTGATCTCAGCGTCAGCCCAGTTGACCCAACCTATGACTACCGGTTTTTTATCCTCAGCATGCGCCAGACTGGCGGCTGCGGCGAGCGTGAGGCTCGCCATCCAATAGCCAGCTTTTCGCACTTTACTTTTTGTAGTGATCATCGGACACCTCCAATATTGGCATTTTTAGATTTGGCAGATTGATGATTAAATTCACCTCGAGTTGTTTTATAAACCCCATGCTTTACGATGGCAACTATTTCGAGGCAATTAATTTATTGCGCTTACACTAGTAATTTTATTGCTACGTTTTGTTTTTCGCTCAATCGAAACTCACACTTAAAGGTATTGATAGCGATTGATGATTGGCGAGCTAATCTCCCAGACACCGACTACTCCTTTACAGATAGTTACATGGCTTCCTGGCGATATTGAAACAGGTGCATTTGTGGCGCTGTGGATGACAGCCTCTCCTCGTTGAACGACGAAATGGACATCCTGGCTGTAACTGTATTCAAAATGCTTGGCATTACCGCTCTCCCAAAGATCCCAGCCTTGGCATTGTTCTTTTTCTTGCGCGTTGGCTTGACTATGAATGATCTGTGACATCATTTGCACCTCGCTAGCATTATAGGGCGATTACGCCGAGACCTTGTAGCCAGGCGGCAACGAGCACTGGCTGTAATACGGCAACGCCTCAGGTTTCAGTGTCGGTTTCCCTAGCAGAATGTCGCTGGCTTTTTCCGCGAGCATGATCGTCGCCGCATTGATATTCGCACTTGGTACCGATGGAAACACCGAGGCGTCAATCACCCGTAAGTTTTCTACGCCAACCACCCGAAGTTCACTGTCGACGACCGTCATAGAATCATCCGCGCTGCCCATCTTGCAGGTACCACATGGGTGATAGGCGCTGGCGGCATCCTCCCGAATGAACTCATCCATTGCCTTCCCACTGCGGATAGTTGCGCCAGGGGTGTCCTCTCTGTAGTTGTAGCGTTTCAATGCAGACTGGTTCGAAAAATCGATGCCCAAACGCATGGCTTCCCGCATAACCCGCCAATCTTCTTCCGTGGCCATGTAATTGGGGTCGATCCGCAAAGGGTCGGACACCTTGGCGCTGCGCAAACGCACGGAACCCCTGCTGGTGGGTCGCATGGGGCCTACGCCAATACGATAACCGTAGACGGTACTGAGAGGGATCCAGTCCTTGTTGAAGAACACCGGAAAGAAATGAAATTGGATGTCCGGATGCGGTGCGACGGGGGAGCTATTCAAGAAGGCGCCCACATGGCACTGATTGACCGATGCCACACCTGTTTTGAGGCCGAACCATTGCATACCGGCCCATAGCATACGGTGGGGCTGTAATTCCCGGTTTAACGAAATCGGCTCCTTGGTTTCGATCTGGATATGACACTCCAAATGATCCTGGAGGTTCTCGCCAACGCCTGGAAGGTCCACGTGGCAGGTGATCTCATGCTCGCGCAGGTGTTCCGCAGGGCCAATGCCAGACAACATCAGCAACTGAGCCGACCCGAACACCCCACAACAAAGGATCACCTCGCGTCGTGCACGTACATCAATGGTCTTGTGCTTGTAGCGGACCTGAAATCCTATGGCTCGCTTTCCATCGAGGTTCACTTTTTGAACCTCGCAACCCAGCCAGATAGTCAGGTTAGGATGCGCACCTGAATGGATGTATCCGTAGGCGGCGCTATTGCGTACTCCGTCTCGGACACTCATCTCGAACCGCGATACTCCTTCCTGGCGAAAGCCATTCACATCATCAGTAAGGGGAAATCCAGCCTGCTGACCTGCTTCAAGAAATGCGGCGTTGAGGGTGCCCAGGTTCTCCTGGCGCTGCGCCCTGATAGGGCCGGCATGACCGCGATAGGGCCCCGTGATGGTGCTGGTCTCGATCTTCTTGAAATAAGGAGCGCATTCCGCCCAACCCCAGCCCGAGGCGCCTTCGGCCTGCCAGCGATCATAATCTCGGGGATGGCCACGCAACCAAGTCATCCCATTGATCGAGGATGAACCACCAAGAACCCGCCCGCGAGGCTGCTGGATACGTCGATTATTGAGATGAGTTTGCTCTTCTGTGTAGTACCACCAGTTGTATTTCGAGGTGGGCTTGAAGGCCGAGCGTAGCCCCGCAGGCATCCGTATGATCCACGATTTGTCCGACGGGCCAACTTCCAGCAATAGCACCTGGTGACCGGCATCGGAAAGCCTGCGCGCCAACACACAACCTGCAGAACCAGCACCTGCGATCACATAATCAAACTCGGCTTTCATCTTATGTTCCTTGACCCTTTAAGACGCGTTCAGGCTGCTTGTTAAATGACAGCGAACATCAACAAAATCTTGTGGTCAATCTAACCAACACCGGCAGGCGTGGATATTTAATAAAAAATATGCCCAACGTAAAAAATATTTAAGTGTGATGAAAAATACCTTGAGCAAGCTTGCCTAAGCTCGGTTTGACATCGGCCGTTTATTGGCGATCTAATGCTGGCCACTGGCGCCCAATATGGCCATGCTCATGTTCTGTTCACCCATCTTGAGGACGGCTCTGTGCGTCACCTGGACCTCGCCCTATTGCATAGCTTCAAGACGATCGCTGAATGCAAAAGCCTGTCGCTGGCGTCACAGCGCCTTCACAAAACTCAGGCTGCCATCAGTATTCAATTGAAAAAGCTTGAAGAACTGCTCGGCAAGCGCTTGATAAATCGCGGTCATCAAACGGCTGAACTAACCAGTCATGGCGAGGTGCTACTGCAGTACGCACGAAAAATGCTGGCAATGAGCGATGAGGTAATGGATTTGTTTCTCAACGAGGAGGTTACTGGCACCGTCCGATTTGGCATTCCAGACGACTATGCCAGTGCTTTCCTGCCCCCAGTCCTCAAGCAGTTCACGGAGCGTTACCCCAACGTTCGCGTGAAAATTCGCAACGATATTAGTCAGAACCTTTTTACTGCGCTGGAGAATGGGGATCTGGATCTGGCGCTTGTCACTCTGCGCAATGGCGACGCAAAGGGAGAAATCCTGCGTTGTGACCAGCTTCAGTGGGTGGCAGCTGCCGGCTTCCAACTCGAACCATCGGTCCCCATTCCACTGGCCCTGTACCCACACGGCTGCGGGTATAGACGACAAATCCTTGCGGCGCTGAGCAGTAATCAAAAGGATTACGAAATTGCGTTTGAATGCACGGGTGTAACTGGCGTGCAGCTCGCAGTTGACAGTGGATTGGCCATAGCCGCCACTTCCTCACCGCTTATCCAGCCTTCATGGTGCATCCTGGATGAAGAAACGTCGGCACTGCCTCCCTTAGGGAATGTCATGATTGAGCTGAGGCTTGGCGTGGATGAGGCTTCACCAGCCATTTGTTACTTCGCGGATGAGCTACGCAAACAAGTTCGAGCAAGGTAACTCACCAGTCAACCAATGGCTGCCTTCCACTCGAGAAGGTCGTCAAGCCATTCCCGTCAACACCGCACTGTCAAGCCACAGTTGCTGCGCGACGTCCTCACGACGAGCAAGGGCGGATGTCTCCGGCCAAGTCACTTCACCTCCCTCCAGGGACGCATACAGCCTCCCTGTCGGTGGAGCAATCCGTCCCAGCGCAATATCGGCCAGAACCTCTCCAGCTTGCCTGCGCTGGGCCTCCGCTAAATGAGGACTCGCCGTCGGAAGCGTCCCCGCCGGCAAGTTGCGTCCCAGCCCGGTGTTGGGAACATAACCCGGGTTATAGGCAATCACCCGAACACCCTGAGCCTTGGCTTCGAATGACGCCGCGAACGCGCGGGCCGTTAATAGGTTGCACAGTTTTGAAGTGGCGTAGGCACGGAATCCGGATTCGAACTCCCCTGTCTCAAGCTCCAGATACGCCAGTTGTTGCGCATCGACAAAGGGAAACGGCGCCACCGGGCTGAACTGCGGGTCATGGGTATTGCTGGTGGTCAGCACCACGATTGCGTTGTGCGCCAACGCTGGCGCAAGGAGACGCAACAGCAGATAGTGGCTCAGGTGGTTGGCCGCAAAGGTGGTTTCATATCCGTCTACCGTACGAGCCGCTCTGGGGAAGCTGAGGCCGGCATTGAGTATCAGAGCGTTGATCTGTGTCTCGCCTAATGTCTCAAGCACTTGCCTGGCGAATTGCTTGACGCTGCTCAGACTCGCCAACTCCAGTGGCAAGGGGGTTTGCCGCCCGCCAATGATGATCCGGGTGTTGGAGGTAGCACTCAATCGCTGTGCGGTTACCTCTCCCAAGCCGGAAGTCCCGCCGGTCATGATGATTGTATTCATACTCAAAATACCTCAACCAATATCACTTCGGTATCGTCGATGGCTTTTACATCGACTTGGGTGTTCTGGGTCATGGCGATGCTGTCTCCCGCCTTGAACCCGCCAAAATTGTCGCCGCCGAGATCGGCCTTGAATCGATGCTCTAACATCTCAGCTCCTGTAATTACTTGAAAACGGGCACGGACGCTGACTCGTTTGGCTTTTTCAAGTACTCACGCAACCGAACGCCAATCTCTGCAATTTTTGCTTCTCCCGCACGCAAGGCTTGCGGGCTGGTATGGACCGAGTAGTTCCCCAGCGCAAGATCATAGGGATGAGGTGCCGCTGAACCGATCACGAAGACCGTATCGTTGTGCATCGCCTTCAGCGTGACTGCGCCGCTACCAGGTTCGAAGATGACCATTTCTCCCGCATTGACCAGACCAGGCGCAGAAAGGGAGCCTCGACTGACACTCAACCACAACGTCTCATGCCCCTCGGGTGGAACATAAACCCACGACTCCGCGGCTTGTAGTGTGACCAGCAAGTAGTTCATGCCTGCGGGAGCACGAACCGGGCTTTTGACTCCCTGGTACGTTCCAAGAATCAAACGTGCAGGCCCCACTTCAGGCATCACGTTTGACTCCAAGTATTGGCTGTCGACACTCGCGTTTTCCAACGCCGGTGGCAGTGCAACCCAAAGCTGAAAACCTTGAATCCGCTTCGATGTTCCTATCGACATCTCCTTCCCATGCCAAACCCCGCCACCTGCCCGCATCCATTCAACACCACCGTAGTCAATCGTCCCCGTGCCAGATTCAGCATCCTCGAAGCGCAAATTACCTTCAGTGATAACGGTGATGGTGGCGATCCCCGAGTGCGGGTGCATTGGCATGCCGTGAATGAATGAACTCTCACCTTCAAACAAATCAAGGAAAACGAAAGGCTTGATCAGGTGACCCAGATCTGAAGGACTCATCAGTCGGACAATAGGGCCATGCCCGCTACCCGTGGTGCGGTAGCTGATTGCGCGGTGGGTAATGGTTTCGCGTGTAACCCCTGGAACGGTACTGATATGAGGTTGTTGCTGAAGATTCATGATGATTACTCACAGTAGTTGGAGGAGGGGAGGTCATGACGCAGCAGGGACAACGTGCCCTCCAGACGAGATGGCGCCGCACAGGAAAGTGAGCGCAGCGTCTCGTCGTCCGCTCAGACCAGGAAGACAGCAGTCATCCAAATACTTCTGATACCCTGCATGCCCCTGGCGCAAATAACGTGGCGACAACTTACGTCGTTGTATCGAGGACAAGCCTGCCCCGAGAATGACGCCCCATGCTTTTCTCGATCGCCGTTTTCGCATCACTCAGGGGATATGCCTCAACAGCCACCGATAAGTGTCCCTTGTCGAACAGTTCGGCAATGAGTGCGAGCTGCCGGCCATCCGACCGTGCGGAAAAGTTTACGGGGGTCACGCCATAGTCGTTTGCCAGCGACATGTTCGGCTGGCTCACAGGTGATACCAGTACACCGTGTCTTTTCAGTACTTCAAACGAACGGGCTTGTGTTTCGCCACCGACCAAGTCCAGCACTACATCGATGTCGGAAACCAGCTCCTCGAACGCCTGGGTCGTGTAGTCGATGGTGTAATCCGCCCCGAGATCTTTCAGATACGCGTGATTCCGAGTGGAGGCCGTTGCGTAGACTTCAGCCCCCAAGTACTTGGCAATCTGCACAGCCATGCTGCCAACTCCGCCGGCCGCGGCGTGGATCAACACCTTTTGTCGCCGTTGCACACATGCATGCTCAGTAAGCGCTTGCCAAGCCGTCAAAGCGGTTGCAGGCACAGCACTAGCTTGTAGCGCACTGAGGGAGCGCGGCTTCAAGGCCAGTTTTGAAACCTGGGCAACCGCTTTGGTCGCATAACCACCGACGATATCGATGAGCCCGAACACTTCATCACCGACGGTGAACTCTGTGACGCCGGTGCCTACCGCGATGACGGTGCCGGCGACTTCAATACCTGGTGTAAAAGGTAGCGGCAATGGGATAAACGCCTTCATGGCTCCGGAAAGCACCTTCCAGTCAATGGGGTTGACTCCTGCTCCAGCGACATCAATCAGAACTTCACCGGCACCCGCCACCGGGTCGGAAATGTCTTCCAGGCGTAAAACTTCAGGGTTGCCGTATTCGTGAACACGTATGGCTTTCATGGAGGCCTCAACATTAGAAAAAATGAGGAACACTACTGCGCTGCGAAGGAGCAGCCTTTAGTCGCGCGGGGTATCAACGACGGCGCGCGTCAAGGCTGAAGCGACCGGCGCCGAAGGCCACGACCTGTAACAGGCCACCGGCCATCGCGATGTTCTTGAAAAAGTGGATGAACTGGTTTTGATCCGCCAGCGCACTGTGGAATGCAAGTGCAGTCATCACGCTGAACAGCGCCAGCACTGCGGCGACAGGTCGGACGCGGTAACCGGCGATCAACGCCAAGCCACCACCGATTTCAACAATGATCGCCAGCGCTAGCGCCAACGGGGGAAACGGAAGACCCACCGAGTTGATGTAGCCGATCATCATGGCGGGGGCGGCCAGTTTCGAAAAACCGGAGAGGATAAAGATTGCGCTCAGCAGTACGCGGCCGATCAACGAGGCCGAGGCGTGGGTCACGTCGGAACGGCCATGTTCAGAGGTGGCCGAAAAAGTGGTATTTGCAGAAGTAGACATGGTGTATTTCCTTCAATTGGGTGCGAATCGACATGAATCGCCCTAGTGAGGAAATCTTGAACCTCATCAGCTAGTCTGAATAGACGACTAATTTAGATGATTAGATTCGATAAAATCGTCAAGTAAATCCAGCCGCCCGTAAAGGAGCTCGATCGTGCAATCCGCTGAGAGAACGTCTGCAACAGGCCTGGAAGCGCATATTCGTGGTGAGCGCCTAGCCGCATCCGACTAAGTTCTTCGAACGATATCCTGGTGCTGGTTTTTACCCGAAGCTCACACTGTCGGGGCTTTGCGCTTATCTTGCGGGTGCTTCACTTTTTCAGTACAGGGTAATATTGACCATTACGTTCGAGGAATTAGACATGATCTCTGACCCAGGCACTCCGACACTGGATCAACTGCGCGTGTTCCTGACGGTCGTGGAAGTCGGCAGTTTTGCAGCTGCCGCCAGAAAACTTCACCGTGCCACGTCGGTGGTCAGCTACTCGATCGCCAACCTTGAAATGCAGCTTGGCGTGCCACTGTTTGACCGCCAGACTACACGCAAACCCCAGCTCACTGATGCCGGGCGCACCGTACTGGCCGAAGCCAGGACCATTGCCAATGGGATTAATGGGTTGCGCGCCAAGGTCAAAGGCCTGCTTCAGGGGCTAGAAGCTGAAGTTCACGTAGTCCTCGACGTGATGCTTCCCGCCGAGCGTGTTGTGGACGCACTCAAATCCTTTCGAGAAGAATTCCCTACGGTTGCCCTGCACTTGCATGTGGAAGCGCTCGGTGCTGTCACTGAGCTTGTGAGCAATCGTGGTGCAATAGTCGGGGTGAGCGGACCAATGAATGAGGGAACCAGCGGTATCGAAAGAATTGGCATCGGCAGTGTCGAATTGATACCCGTGGCAGCCCCAAATCATCCACTGGCTTCAAGCGAGTCGAATGTTCCTGGCGCCGCTCGAGAGTTCATTCAACTGGTACTATCCGACCGCTCAATCCTGACCAAGGACAAAGATTTCGCCGTCCTCAGTAACCGCACCTGGCGGCTCGCGGACCTGGGAGCCAAACATATGTTGCTGCGTGAGGGCATTGGTTGGGGAAACATGCCAGCCCCGATGGTCCAGGAAGACCTGGACAGCGGTCGACTCGTGCAACTGAACATACCGGAATACAAAAGCGGAAAATATCCCTTCGATGTCATCTACCGCACGGATTTTCCACCGGGTCCCGCCGCGAGGTGGTTGATTGACCGCTTTGTCCAACAGGATTCGGCACAAAAGGCATCCGTTTGAGGATGTTTCCAATCAGCCTCTCACTCCCTTGCAGCAGCGTGAGAAATTACTAGTGGAGTGAATCGCCACGCGGTTTTGCAAGTGACTGAGACGAAGCTGGCTGTCGCAAATGTAGCTGCACGTCTTGGTGTGTCGACTCATGACCTCGATACGTAATATGGCAGCCGATAGTCTCGCCAACGGCTCGGCGCTGTCGCATACGCCAGAGCATGAGCCGTCGTGGAAACTGCTGGGATTCTCAGTTCACTATGCTCAGGAGCCTCAGCTCAATCTGACCCGTGCTGGGGTTGGTTAGATGAATGCCTTGGTGTTGACCTGTCGATTAATCGTTGGCATTGCCGGGCCTGGCGTTTGTGACCTAATAGGAGCCTTGTTCTGCACCCTGAGAGTCCTGTCCTGTGTCCGGGGTGCAGAGGTCATCTTGGGCGTTGATGCGCACCTGGATATCGTTCGGGCCGTTCCAGTGAGCGGGTGTCGAAGAAGTGCTTCTACGATGGACGAACGTAATTTTTGCGCAATCGAACAGCACTCGAAATTTGTCAGTGTGCTCGAGTTTATCGTCAGCAATTGAAGAGCCCGTACGACACGTGACCCGCATCGAGCAAGGCAACTTCGGTGACAACAAGTTCTGTCGAGTCTCGGATATGAATCGGAGGCGTCCTTCAGTAGAGCTTTCCAGCGTTACATCGATGTTTCCTCGAACGGAAGAAATTCCTGTGTCGAGCCGGTCCGACTAAGAAATAAATCGGACTAGGCACGGTTCAACATTCACATCGACCGTTCGGCTCAGCCGATAGTAAATATCGGAATATATGAGCTATTCAATTAAGGCCAAAGCGGACGATAATTGTGCTGGCGATTTTTTTGCTCAGTTTTTTAAAAGGTGCGTCCATGAAAGCATTGCAGCTTCGCCAACCCGGCGGTCTTGACAACTTGGAAGTAACGGACCGGCCTGACCCCGGATTGCCCGGGCGCGGTGAGGTGTTAGTCCGATTGCGAGCTAGCTCGCTAAACTATCATGACTATTTGATTGTGACCGGACATATGCCGGCGAGGGACGGACTCATCCCCATGACGGACGGGGCCGGGGAGATACTTGCCATCGGCGACGACGTGGAAGAGTTTCGGGTCGGCGACAAGGTCATCTCTGTCTTCTTCCCGGACTGGATCGACGGCGCGCCGCGCAACGTGCCACTGTCCCAGGCCTTCGAGCATGTGCCAGGCGACGGCGTCGACGGCTGCGCCCGCGAACTGATGGTCGCACCCGCAACGGCCTTCACCCATGCGCCGCGCGGTTTCTCGGATGCGGAGTCGAGCACGCTGGTTTGTGCAGGGCTGACAGCTTGGCGGGCACTGGTCGTAGAAGGTCGCCTGAAGGCTGGAGACATCGTGCTGGTGCAAGGCACCGGCGGCGTGTCGTTGTTTGCATTGCAGATCGCTAAGGCGATGGGCGCCACCGTGGTCGCGACCTCTTCATCAGTGGAGAAGCTCGAGCGGCTGAAGGCACTCGGCGCGGACTATCTGATCAACTATCGGTCTGAGCCCAATTGGGGTGCCGCCGCGCACGTCTTGACGGGCGGGCGCGGGGTTGACCATGTGGTCGAAATCGGCGGCACGGGCACATTGGCGCAATCCGTCGCCGCCAGTCGCGTTGGAGGACATGTTGCCATGGTCGGGCAGCTGTCAAGCCAAAAAGGATTCTTGCCCACCATGGAGATGATGGGCAAGCAGTTACGGATCAGTTGGATGATGGTGGGCTCGCGGGCCATGCAGATCGACATGGTCCACGCCTTGGAAGCCAGTAATATCAGGCCAGTGCTCGACCGCACCTTCTCCTTGCATGAGTTAGCGGAAGCCTTCCGATATCAGGAGACCGGTGCCCATTTCGGAAAAATAATCATCGACATCTGACGGCGGGTGAGTCAGTTCGGTAGCAGTTGCAATAGGCGTTTTCACCGATCAATCTTCGAGCAGTTTGGGCAAATCGACTTTCTCAATAGAGTCGGCCAATAGCTGCCTGTCGCGACCAGCAGTTTTGGTCAAAAAATCAGCCACGAGGTAAGTCTCGACCGACTGATTCAGTTTTTAATGATTTGAATTCAATTTCTAATGAAACTCAACGCCATAGCTGTTGAGCAGGCTCTGGGTGGCGGCCAGTTGAAAGGGGTGATCCTCTACCAGCAACACGCGTAAGTTGTGTTTGGGCATGGTGTTTTCCGGGCGACCTGTCGACTCGGGACAAGGCTACATAGATAGGCGCTGTGTAGGAAAATATGCCTGGAATCGGGTGCTTGTTGAATGGCAGGTCAGCTTGAGTGTGGGCGGCAGACATAAGAGGAAAGCAATTATTTCAGTGGGCCGAAGCCATGATCAATCAGCTCATTCTCTCGCCGATGTAGGTTTTATCCTGCTAAACGGCCCGCCCTGATCAGGGGCGGGCGGCAGGGGCTTATACCGGGCTGGAGCGACCGGTCATTTCCCGGGCCATTTCACTGGCATAGCTGTCGGTCATGCCGGCGATGAAATCGATCACCCGCAGGAACGAGCTGTGCAGCGGCCACTCGGGCCGGGGCGCGCTGTTGCCGAGCAGGTCGAGGATGCGCCGATGCTTGAACGATGGCGTACGCCCGCCGTGTTGTTCCAGGGCCGCGCCACAGAAGGCGTTCAAGAGGATTTCCAGGGTGGTGTAGGCGCCGATCTCGTGGAGGGTCTTGCGCTTGTCCTGGAAGATTTTCTTGCGGGCGATGTCCTTGGCGTTGAGCACGCAGCGTTTGGCCGGGCCGTGCATGTGCTCGACCAGATCCCCCGACAGGGTCCCGGCCAGCAGTGCATCCTGTTGTTCGACGAAGGCCCTGGCCGCGGCGTTGGTCAGGTGTTCGATGGCCTTGCCACGCAGGATCGCCAGCTTGCGTCGCCGGGAGTCCTGCGGCCCGAGCTGGCGGTAGGTTTCCGGCAGGTCGTCGCCCACCAGGCCGAGTAGCAGTGACTCGACCTCGGCATACTCGAGCAGGTCCATTTCCAGGCCGTCTTCCAGGTCGATCAGGGCGTAGCAGATATCGTCGGCGGCCTCCATCAGGTAGACCAGCGGGTGGCGCGCCCAGCGTTGCTCCTCCAACTGTGGCAGGCCGAGCTTGTGGGCGATCTGTTCGAGAATCGGCAGTTCGCTCTGGTAGCAGCCGAACTTGTGTTTCTTGTAGCCCAGGGAGTCGGCGTGGCGCGCCGTCCACGGGTACTTGAGGTAGGTGCCGAGGGTGGCGTAGGTCAGGCGGGTGCCGCCTTCGAACTGGTGATACTCCAGCTGGGTCAGGACCCGGAAGCCCTGGGCGTTGCCTTCGAAATTGAGGAAGTCGTTGCCTTCGGCCTCGCTCATGCCATCCAGCCAGCCGCGTCCGGCAGCCTGCTGGAACCAGTGGCGAATGGCGTCCTCGCCGGAGTGGCCGAACGGCGGGTTGCCGATGTCATGGGCCAGGCAGGCCGATTGCACGACCATGCCCAGGTCGCTCGGTTCGCACCAGTCGGGCAGGGCGTCACGCAGGGTTTCACCGACGCGCATGCCCAGGGAACGACCGACGCAACTGACTTCCAGCGAGTGGGTCAGGCGGGTGTGGATATGATCGTTGCTGGTCACCGGGTGGACCTGGGTCTTGCGCCCCAGGCGCCGGAAGGCCCCGGAGAAGATGATGCGGTCGTGGTCTTTGTGGAAGGGGCTGCGGCCCAGTTCTTCAGGGCTGTGCAGCGATTTCCCGAGGCGTTCGCGGGTAAGCAGGGTGTGCCAATCCAAGGCGGGGCTCTCCGTCGGTGACTGATGCCCCAGCTTCCCGTTTAGTGTGCCGGCCTGCAAGCAAAACCATGCAAGCAAACGTTATAAGCCGGCGGCATCGATGTCGATCAGCAGCAGCCGCTGGCCGTTGTCGAAGAATTGCCCGGCGGTCAGGCAATACTGGTTGCTGGTGGCGTCGCGATAGGTGCTGGAGAGGATCAGCCGACGCTCGTCCCAGCCTTCGGCCAGCAGGTGATAGAAGTAGGGTCGCCAGGACCAGTTGTGGCCCAGGTAGCTGCTGTCGGCCTGCCAGGCGTTGTGGCGCCATTCCAGATTGGGCGTGAGTTGGGTGCCGTGGCGATCGCACTGGTAGAAACGCAGCAACCAGGGGTAGCCGTCGGGCCGTGGCAACTGGCTGAGCGGCGCCTGGCCCTGGGCCCAGCTCTGCAGCGTAGCCATGAGCCCGCCCAGTTGCTGGCGCAGGTTCATCAGGCGCGCGCGTTCGGCCAGCTTCTGCTGCACATAGCGCTCGCGCAGTTCGGCGAAGCGGGCGACAAAGGCATCGGTGGCAAAGAAATCCAGCTCGGCCTTGGCGAACAGATAACCCTGGACGTAGCGCGAGCCGCATTCCAGGGCGAAATTCAACTCGGCCTCGGTTTCCACGCCTTCGGCGATGATCCAGCAGCCGGTCTTTTCCGCCATTTGTGCCAGGGCCTTGACCACTTCGCTGCTGGGACCGCCGCGGGCCGCGGCCTGGAACAGACGCATGTCGAGCTTGAGGATGTCCGGCTGCAAGGCCAGCACCCGATCGAGTTGGGAATACCCGGCGCCGAAATCGTCGATGGCGATCCGTGCGCCGGCCTCTCGATAGCGCTTGACCACTTCCGCCAGGCGCAGGCTGTCGCCCCCCAGTTCGGTGATTTCGAAGACGATGCGCCGTGGATCGACATTGTGTTGTGCCAGTTGCTTGAGGCTCGGCAGGGCCTGGCCATTGCTCAGGCGGCTGATCCAGCGCGGCGACATGTTCAGGCTCAGGAACCAGTCCGGTGGCGCTTCATGCAGCCGGCTGAGGGCGTTGTCGCGGATCTGCCGGTCCAGGCGTCGCAGCGCGGCGGAAGGGGTTCGCGGATCGGCGAACAGGGGGCCCACGGAGGTCAGTTGTCCGTTGTCCTGGCGCAGTCGGCCAAGGGCCTCGACACCGGCGATACGGCCGGTGGCGGTATCGATGAACGGCTGAAAGCAGGCGAGCGGTTGCCCGTCGATCACGGTGCCTCCTTGGGCTGGGTCTTATAGGTCTGGCTGCGGCGGGCAAGGCAGAGGTTGAGCGCGAGCGCAAAGGTTTGCGCTCAACCGTATGGCTATTGCAAGAATGTAGCCAGATTCACACAATCAGCGTTTCGACGAGCTGCCGCGTACTACCAGCCGAATCAGCGGCAACAGGCTGGCCCCCAGGCGCGCCCAGCGCGACAGGCTGTCCACGCCGCCGCCCTTGGCGCCCCTGCCGCTCATGAAGCCCAGCAGGGTAACGATGCCTATTCCCCACAAGGGCGCGTGCTTGAGGCCGAGGTTGGCCTGCCAGTTCTGGCCCATGCCGCGTATGCGCTGCAACGGTTGCAGCAGCTCGCGGGACTCATGGCGGATTTCCTGGCGATGCATTTCCATGCGCAGGCGGATCAACGCCTTGCGCATATCACGTCGGGTATGGATGTGCGTCAGGTCGGGGAGGCTCATGGCAGCAGTCGCTCGCGGTCGTTGGCCAACTCTTCAAGGGTGGCATGGAAGGGCGACGACTCGTCGAAGATCGCCGCTTTCAGGCGCAGGGCGCAGAACAGCGCGGCCAGGCAGTAAAACACGCAGAGGCCGATGATTCCGGCCAGGCGCGCGGTGTCCCAGAGCAGGATCAGTACCAGCGCCGACAGCCCCACCAGCAACAACAGGCCGAACACCAGGGTCAGCCCGGCGAACAGCAACAGGCTGACGGTCCGGGCCTTCTGCTCCTGGAGCTCGATGCCGAACAATTCCACATGGCTGTGCAACAGGCCGAGGAACGCCGCGCCCAGGCGGCGGCTCGAGGCGCCGCTGCCGCTCGATTCATCCCCAGCCATATCAGCGCCGCGTCGCCAGCAGGCCGACGATAAAGCCGATACCGGCGGCAATCCCGATGGACTGCCAGGGTTTGGCCTGGACGTAGGCTTCGGTCGCGTCGACCGCCGCCTGGCCGCGATCGCGCAGGGAGGCTTCGGTCAGTTGCAGGGTTTCGCGGGCCTTGAGCAGGCTTTCGTGAATCTGCGCGCGCAGCTCATCGGCCTGGTCGCCGGCGAGGCTGGCGGTGTGTTCGAGCAGGCGTTCGGTGTCGCTGACCAGGGTCTGGAAATCCGCCATCAGTATTTCTTGAGCCGTCTGTGCCGTTTTGCGAGCCATGGTGTTCTCCGTGAAAAGCCATCTATGAAAAAGCGTCCGTGAAAAGTCTGTGCAGGTTTCGAGTGCTGGCCTGGGCTGAAGGTTCACTGCGATCGGCTGGTACAGCTTTTGCTTTGTGCTGGTGCGTTGTGCCAGGTATGTGCGCTGTATTTGGGCGCTCTAGAGCCCTGGCCTGCGAAAACCATACCTCAAATAATCAAAAAACGCGGAAAAAACCCAAGGGTTCCTCTCGCTGCGTGTCGTGTCCTGCGCCAAAGCGGTTCGCTCCCGGTCTGGGGTGGCACCAATCTGGTGCGAAATGCGTGGCGATCGAACTGCTTTGGTGCTTTTCCCTGACTTCAGGTCTGCCGTCTCCATGGAAAATTTGCAAAGCGCTGTGGACACCCTGGTCCACGGTTCCAACACCCTGTTCATTCTGCTCGGGGCGGTCATGGTTCTGGCCATGCACGCCGGTTTCGCCTTTCTCGAGGTCGGCACCGTTCGGCAAAAGAACCAGGTCAACGCCTTGTCGAAAATCCTCAGCGACTTCGCGATTTCGACCCTGGCCTACTTCTTTATAGGTTACTGGATTTCCTACGGTGTGAGCTTTCTGCAGCCGGCGGCGCAAATCAGTGGCGACCACGGTTATGGACTGGTGAAGTTCTTTTTCCTGCTGACCTTCGCGGCGGCGATTCCGGCGATCATTTCCGGCGGGATTGCCGAGCGTGCGCGGTTTGCCCCGCAGTTGTGCGCCACTGCCCTGATCGTGGCCTTCGTGTACCCGTTTTTCGAAGGCCTGGTCTGGAACGGCAACTTTGGCCTGCAGGCCTGGCTGCTGGCGCGTTTTGGCGCCAGCTTCCATGACTTCGCCGGCTCCGTGGTGGTGCACGCCATGGGCGGCTGGCTGGCGCTGGCGGCGGTGCTGTTGCTGGGACCGCGTCAGGGTCGCTACCGCGAAGGGCGCCTGGTGGCGTTCGCGCCGTCGAGTATTCCGTTCCTGGCCCTGGGGTCGTGGATCCTGATCGTCGGCTGGTTCGGCTTTAACGTCATGAGTGCGCAGACCCTGCAAGGGGTGAGCGGGCTGGTGGCGGTCAATTCGTTGATGGCGATGGTCGGCGGCACGGTGGCGGCGCTGATCATCGGTCGCAACGACCCGGGCTTCCTGCACAACGGCCCCCTGGCCGGGCTGGTGGCGATCTGTGCCGGTTCCGACCTGATGCACCCGGTGGGCGCGCTGGTGACCGGCGTGGTGGCGGGCGGGTTGTTCGTCTGGTGTTTTATCGCGGCCCAGAGCCAGTGGAAGATCGACGATGTGCTCGGCGTCTGGCCGTTGCACGGCCTGTGTGGGGTCTGGGGCGGGATTGCCTGCGGGATCTTCGGCCAGCAGGCGTTGGGCGGCCTGGGTGGCGTCAGCCTGGTCAGCCAGTTGATCGGCACTGCGTTGGGGGTGGTGGTGGCCCTGATCGGTGGCTTTGCCGTGTATGGCGCGATCAAGGCCGTGCACGGCCTGCGCTTGAGCCAGGAAGAGGAGTACTACGGGGCCGATCTGTCGATTCACAAGATCGGTGCGGTGAGTCAGGACTAATCCGTCTCATTTCGCTATGCTCAACTCCAAGCTGGGGGGCGTGCGGCCAGACCCTGGTCGAACGGAGAGATCTATGGAGCGTCTGTATTCGCTGCAAGGCTTGAGAGGCGCGGCAGTGCTGGGCGTGGTCTTGTTCCACATGGCGGCGGTCGAGCACAAGTACTCCGGCGGCGATACCTTGCTGCCGGCGTGGGTGGATTTTTTCCAGCTGGGCGTCGACCTGTTTTTTGTCATCAGTGGCTTTGTCATGGTGATCGTCACCCGTGGCCGCTTCCAGGATCGGGTCCAGGCCCAGCGTTTCCTGTTCAACCGGGTCTCGCGGATCTACCCCAACTACTGGCTGTACTTCTTTATCACCCTGGCGGTCTATCTGCTCCAGCCGATGCTGGTCAACAGCTCCCACGGCGGCTCCAATCTGTTGTACTCGTTCCTGTTGCTACCCAATGATCGGGTACTGCTGGTGATGGTGGCCTGGTCACTGGTGTTCGAGTTGTGGTTCTACCTGGTGTTCAGCCTGCTGCTGGGGGTTCGCGAGCGCGGCTTGCCACTGTTGCTGCTGGCCTGGGCGGCGGCGCTGGTGACGTTCAACCTGCTGGACTCCTGGCGCGACTATTCCTCGGCGTTGAAGATTATCCTGCACCCCTATGCGCTGGAGTTCATTATCGGCAGCGCAACGGCGTTGTTCTTCTATGGTCGGCACAGTGCCAAGGTGCCGAACGCCGTGCTCTGGCTGGTCCTGGTGGCGGCGCTGGGGCCGGGTTTTGCCTTGATCGGGCACTATGAGCTGTTCTCCACCGAAGGCTTGCCGAGGATGCTGTCGGTGGGGCTGGTATTCGGCGCCCTGACCCTGTCGCTGGCCTTGCTGGAACGGCGTCAGTTGATCCGTTGCCCACGGTTTCTGGTTTTCACCGGTGATATGTCCTACACCATCTATCTCTCGCACTTGCTGGTGCTCGGAGTGGTGGGGCGCGCCTGGCAGATCATCGGCAACTGGCCGACCCATATCGAGGACAATCTGGTGTTCCTGGTCCTGATGATGCTCGCGGTCTGGGGTTACGGCTGGGTTGGCTACAGCTTCTTCGAGAAGCCGGTGCTCGATCGGGCGACGAGTTACTGCAAACGACGGTTTCGAACCGCCTCGTCCCGCAAAGCGTCCGATCCGTTGCCGGACGGCAAATGAGGATGACTAAAGTCCTTAACGGCAACCTGGATGCTTTGAAAGTCCTGCTGGCGATATTTGTCGTGGTGCTGCATTGCCATTTCATGGGCGGCAACTACACCGCGGTGGGTTACTTGCTGTGCAATGGCTTGTTCCGCGTGGCGGTGCCGACTTTTTTTGTCATCAACGGTTACTACCTGTGGCAGACCCTCGCCTCCGGGCACTCGTTTGCCCGCTGGTTCAAGCGTGGCCTGCAGTTGTACCTGCTCTGGATGCTGATCTACAGCCCGATCTATGCGAGCTTCGCCGACCTGGGCAGTGTCGGCGGCGTACTGGGAATACTGAAGCAGTTCGTGATCGGTTACTTCCACCTCTGGTACCTGGTGGGCATGCTCGGTGGCGGCCTGATCCTCTACCTGTTGCGCAAACGACCCACGGGCCTGCTGGTGGTGTTGGCGTCGAGTGCCTTTGTGGTCGGCCTGGTGCTGCAATATGCCCGGGTCTATTTCGAGCTGCCCAACGCCTTTCTCCAGCACTTCAACCAGAACGACTACACCGCGCGGAATTTCCTGTTCATGGGCTTTCCGTTCATGGCGCTGGGGTTTCTCCTGGCCCGTCACGGGGTGCCGGAACGGGCCACCCGGGGCAAGGTCTGCCTGGCGTTGGCGATCGGCCTGGCCCTGCTGTTCGGCGAAGCCTGGCTGAATTACTTGCATCAGGCCGATGCCCGGCAGAACTTCGATTTCCTGGCGTCGTTGCCGGTGGTCACGGCGGCGTTGTTCCTGTTGCCGTTCGTGTTTTTCCGCGCCTCCACCCGCAACCTCAACGCCAAGCTGTCCTCGGCGCTCTACTATGTGCACCCGTTGTTCCTCTACGGGGCGTTGTCGGCGGGACTGGCGTACGGCAACACCCTGACCGCGGTGGTGCTGCTCCTGGCTTGTGTCGCGGCACCGTTGTTGATCCTCGTCAGTCGGCGTGTGCGCTTCCTGCTCTGAGGGCCGGGTCGTCGCTCGACTGGCCCGGATGGCGGACCTAGAATAAGTCTTCATCCTGTCCCGGACCCTTGCCATGCTTCCTGAATGCCAGCTGTTCGGCACCCTGGGTTGCCATCTCTGTGAAGTCGCCGAAGCCATGCTGATGCCGCTGGTCGATCACGGCCTGCTGGTGGAACTGGTGGATATCGCCGACAGCGAGACCCTGTACGACGCCTATGGCTTGCGTATTCCGGTGCTGCGCCGGGCGGACACCGGGGCCGAGTTGGAGTGGCCCTTTGAGGTCGAGCAGGTCGTGGCCTTTCTGCGCTAAGCGGCCTATCTCGCTCCTGTCACATGCCTGCTGCACCCTTGTCGAGGGGTGGTGGCGCTTCTGTTTCATCAAATTACCTGCGGTTGCGCTGGAAAAACGACTGTGCTTACGTCGCTGCATGACGTTTGAGGCAGCACGTTCCAGTGGTGCAAGGGAGGAAATGAAATGAAAGGGAGGTCCATTCTGCTGGTCAACCAACTGGGCGGTCGCAAGTTCCTGGCCACCGTGGTGGTTGGCGTAAGCACCGCGGCGTTGACCTGGTATGGAAAGATCGATGGTGGGACCTACGCCATGGTGATCCTCGGCACAGTGGGCTCGTTCATCGGCGGCAACGTCTATGGAAAAGTCCATCCCAGGGAATCATGAGGGCTGCCGGCAGGCGGCAATCGGTTGGCGGGTCATCAAAAAATCAGTTACTGTATGTTTATACAGTTTTCGTTCCGGTGTTGGGACAGGATGCCCACCCTGACGTGCGCACCCGGGAACGGAATCCAGAGAGATAAAGAGGGTTAAAGCATGCTCAATGTCGAACAATTGAAATCCAGCGTGAACCGCATGTCCGCTGATGTGGTACGTGAGGCGGTACTCGAGTTGCGCCTGGACGGGCTGGTAACGGAAGGCAAGACACCGTTCAACAAGTTGCATTTCAACACCTGTTTCGCGGAAATCGAAGCGCTGTTCCAGCGCGCGGGTTATCACCGGCAGCTGGATGTGGTGGGTTACCAGGGCTTGTTGTACGCCCTCTACGATCCGGGGCGTTGGGAGGCGGTGGATGTGTTGCGCTGGTTGAAGGATTACACCGAGGCGGCTGGTGCAAAGCTGCTGGGCAGCAAAGTCGCCTCGGGCTGAGGCACGGGCAGGGCGACGGGCGCGTGGATGGCGTGACCGCGGCCTAGGTTCTGCCGCGGTCTTGCGGGATAATGCCGGCTTGCCCAGCCGTTCGAGTCCTGTCATGTCCGCCTTGCCCTTCAATGCCGCCGAGCACCAGGCCAGCACCTTGTACCTGCCACCCGGTTCGTGGGCCACGGTGCTGGACTGCCTGTGCGAACACTTCAAGGCGATCAGCCGCGAGCAATGGCTCGATCGCATTGCCCGCGGCCGGGTGCTGGACGCCGGGGGCGTGGCGATCAGCGCGCGGTTGCCTTACCGCGAAGGCCTGCGCATCCACTACTTTCGCGAAGTGCCGAACGAGACGCCGATTCCGGTGAGCGAGACGATTCTCTACGCCGATGAACACCTGGTGGTGGCGGACAAACCGCATTTCCTGCCGGTCACGCCGGCCGGCGAGTATGTCGAGCAGACCTTGTTGCGACGGTTGATCCACCGTCTGGACAATCCGCACCTGGTGCCGTTGCACCGGATCGACCGGCACACTGCCGGCCTGGTGCTGTTCTCGGCCAATCCCGCGAGCCGCTCGGCCTATCAGGCGCTGTTTCCCACCCGGCAGATTGAAAAGCGCTACGAGGCGATTGCCCGGGCCTTGCCGAACCTGTCCTTCCCGCTGGTGCACAAAAGCCGTCTGGTGGAAGGCGAGCCGTTTTTCCGCATGCGCGAAGGCACCGGTACCAGCAATACCGAAACCGCTGTCGAGGTCGCTGAAAAAAATGGCGAGCTGTGGCGCTACGGGCTGTATCCGGTGACGGGCAAGAAGCACCAGTTGCGGGTGCACATGGCGGCCCTCGGCGCGGGTATCTGCAACGACCCGTTTTATCCACAGGTGCTCAAGGATGCCGTGGATGACTACGCTAACCCTCTCAAGCTGTTGGCCCAGGGCTTGCGTTTCATTGATCCGATCAGTGGCCAGGAACGCTGCTTCGAGAGCGAGATCGTCCTGCACTGGTGACGCTGATGGCCGTTAATAAACGGCCTGGGCCTGGGCCGCGCTCACCGCGGCCCGCAGGCCCAGCAGGTAGCTGTCGACGCCAAAACCACAGATCTGGCCCCGGGCCACTTCGGCCAGCACCGAAGGCTGGTGCAAGGGTTCGTTGCGATGGATATTGGCCATGTACAACTCGATCACCGGGACCGACAAGTGCGCCAGGGCATCGCGAATATCGTAGCTGCTGTGGGCCCAGGCGCCGGCATTGATCAGCACCGCGTCCACCTGTTCGCGGGCGCCTTGGCGGATACGGATGCACATCGCCCCCTCGCTGTTGGTCTGGAAGCTGGTGACATCCACGTCCAGTTCCCGGGCCAGCGTGCGCAGGCGCGCGTCGATCTGCTCCAGGGTGATGCCCGCATGGCGGATCGGCTCGCACTTGCCGAACAGATGGTGATTAAGGCCGTGCAGCATCAGGACTTTCATGATTCAGCTACCGGAAGAGGAATGAGCCCGGGTGGGGGATTCCCATAGAATAGGCCGTACCCGAGGGTTGTGCCTGTACGTCGTCGCCGTCGGGCAAAAACGACAGAGCCCGCGCAAGGCGGGCTCTGTGTTGAAAGCGTAGGAGGGCTTACAGCTCTTTGACGGTACGCACCTGATCCTTGTTGATGCGGGTCTTTTTACCGTCCAGTTGCTTGAATTCGTAGAACCCTGAGTCCTCGTCGAATTTCGGGGTGTCCACCGCCTGGATTTCACGTCCGTCATTCAAGGTGATCACCGTCGGCGATGAGCAGCCGGCGAGGCCGGCCAGGGCGGTTGTCAGCAGGAGTGCGGCAAGAGTCCGTTGCGTCATGGTGCTTCTCCGGAAAAGGTGTTTTTTGAGGATAGCGTTGATTGATGTCAGAGCTGATGGATTACAACACTGATTGAAGTTTCTGACGGATATAGACTCAGCAAGTTCCTTATGAGAGCGCATCAGGCGAGTGATCCGCCGATTGCAGCAGCTGCGGGGTGTTCAGATTGGCCAATCTGGGATCATCCGGCGGGCACTGCAGGGCCTGGGCCCGCAGTTGCAGCATGACCTTGCGCGGACTGCGCTCGCCCAGGGCCCAGGCGCTTTCGAAGACTCCGGCATGGGCCGTGGGGATCACGCACAACAGCGGTTCCCAGTGTTCGCCCTGGCGCAACATCAGTGGCTTGCTCGGTTCGCGGCGAACGGCGTCGAGCATGGCCGAGAGCAAGGCGGCGTCGACCTGCGGCACATCGCAGGGCAGCACCAGCAGATGCCCGTGGCGCGCCGCCGCGAGGCCCGCGCGAATGCCGGCCAGGGGGCCGGGAAAGTCGTCGCTGTCGTCGCTCACCAGCCGGTCGGCATAGGCCGCGTAGCGCTCCGGGTTGCGGTTGCAGGAGATGATCAAGTCATCGGTGAAGGGCCGCGCCACGGCGTGCAGATGGGCGATCAGCGGTTGCCCGCGCCACTCCAGCAGGCCTTTGTCCTGGCCGCCCATGCGTTGGCCGCGACCGCCGGCGAGGAGCAGAATGGAAAGGTCGTTTATGGGCATGGGCAGTAGTCTCGACAGCAGCGATCAAAAGGGACGCTGTGATATAACACCGGGCTGTTCCTCCATACAACCGGACCGAGCCTATGAAAGCCAAGGCTGATACACCTTTCGTACCGCTGAACATCGCGGTCTTGACCGTCAGTGACACCCGTACCTTTGAAACCGACACCTCGGGGCAGGTCTTCGTCGACCGCCTGACCGCCGCCGGGCACCGCCTGGCCGAGCGGGTGTTGCTCAAGGACGACCTCTACCGGATTCGCGCGCAGGTCGCCACCTGGATCGCCGAAGATGTGGTCCAGGTCGTGCTGATCACCGGCGGCACCGGTTTTACCGGGCGCGACAGCACCCCGGAAGCCGTGGCCTGCCTGCTGGATAAACAAGTCGACGGCTTTGGCGAACTGTTCCGGCAGATCTCCGTGGCGGATATCGGCACCTCCACCGTGCAGTCCCGGGCCCTGGCCGGCCTGGCCAACGGCACCCTGGTCTGCTGCCTGCCGGGTTCGACCAACGCGGTGCGTACCGGTTGGGACGGGATCCTCGCCGAGCAACTGGACTCGCGCCATCGCCCGTGCAACTTCGTTCCCCATCTGAAACAGGCGGCGCCTTGTGAATCCCGCGGGTAAGCCGGGCAAGCTCGGTGCACTGATGCCGGTGGAAGTCGCCCTTGCCCGTCTGCTTGAACTGGCCGAGGCGGCGCCGATCCGTGAGGCGCAGCCCGTGCCGTTGGCCCAGGCCGACGGTCGGGTGCTGGCCGAAGACCTGATTTCCGGCCTCGACCTGCCGCCCTGGCCCAATAGCGCCATGGACGGTTACGCCCTGCGCCTGGCCGATTGGCAGGGCGAGCCGCTGCCGGTCAGCCAGCGCATTTTTGCCGGGCAGGCCCCCGAGCCTTTGCAGCCGGGCACCTGCGCGCGGATCTTTACCGGCGCCCCGGTGCCGGCGGGGGCCGATTGCGTGGAAATGCAGGAAAACGCCGAGGTCCTCGCCGATGGGCGGGTGCGCTTTATCGAAGCACTGGTGGCTGAGCAGAATATCCGGCCCCAGGGCCAGGAAACCACGGTGGGGGAAGTGGTACTGACCGCCGGGACCCGCCTGGGGCCGATCGAGCAGGGCTTGGCGGCGTCCCTGGGTTGTGCCGAACTGAACGTGGTGCGGCGGGTGCGGGTGGCCGTGTTGTCCACCGGCGACGAGTTGATCGAGCCGGGGCAGCCGCTGGGGCCGGGGCAGATCTACAACAGCAACCGTGTGTTGCTGTGCAGCTGGCTGACGCGCCAGGGTTGCGAGGTGCTGGATGCCGGGATTTTGCCGGATGATCTGGAGGCGACCCGCCAGCGCCTGACGCAGTTGGGTGATGTCGACCTGATCCTGTCCACGGGCGGGGTGTCGGTGGGCGAGGCCGATTTCCTTGGTATCGCCTTGCGCGAGGCCGGTGAGCTGGAGCTGTGGAAGCTGGCGATCAAGCCGGGCAAACCGCTGACCTTCGGGCATTTTCGCGGGGTGCCGGTGATCGGCCTGCCGGGCAATCCGGCTTCGACCCTGGTTACCTTTGCGTTGTTGGCCCGGCCTTATCTGTTACGCCGGCAAGGCGTGCGGGAGGTTCAGCCGTTGCAGTTCAAGGTGCCGGCCGGGTTTGTCTGGCCCAAGCCGGGCAATCGCCGTGAATACCTGCGCGGGCGTCTGGAAAACGGCCGGGCGATCATCTACCGCAACCAGAGCTCCGGCGTGCTGCGTAGTGCGGCGTGGGCTGAGGGGTTGGTCGAGGTGCTGGAGGAGAGCACCCTGGTGGAAGGTGACTGGGTGAGTTTTATTCCGCTGAGTGAAGTGCTGGGCTAGTCAGCGAGGTCTTTAGCGGTCTTGCGGGCCTATTCGCGGGCAAGCCCTGCTCCTACAGTTTGGTGTCGAACACAAGTCCTAAGTACGACACAAACCTGTAGGAGCAGGGCTTGCCCGCGAAGCTCTTGGCGTCCTCCAGAACGCTACAACCGCCTCAGCCCTCCAGCGACCCACCCGCCAGCGCACAGAGCTGGATCGGGTCGAGGATATGCACTTCCTTGCCTTCGGCGGCGATCAGTTCATTGCCCTGAAAACGGGTAAACACCCGCGACACGGTTTCCACCGCCAGCCCCAGGTAGTTGCCGATCTCGTTGCGCGACATGCTCAGGCGGAACTGGTTGGCCGAGAAACCCCGGGCGCGGAAACGCGCCGAGAGGTTGACCAGGAAAGTCGCGATACGCTCGTCGGCGGTCTTTTTCGACAGCAGCAACATCATTTGCTGGTCGTCACGGATTTCCCGACTCATCACCCGCATCAACTGCCGGCGCAATTGCGGCAGTTGCAGGGCCAGTTCGTCCAGGCGCTCGAAGGGAATCTCACACACCGAGGTGGTTTCCAGCGCCTGGGCCGAGACCGGATAGGTCTCGGTGTCCATGCCCGACAGCCCGACCAGTTCGCTCGGCAAATGAAAACCGGTGATCTGTTCTTCACCGCCGTCGCTCAGGCTGAAGGTCTTCAGCGCGCCGGAGCGCACGGCATAGACCGAGCCGAACGTGTCGCCCTGGCGAAACAGGAACTCGCCTTTTTTCAGTGGTCGGCCACGCTTGACGATTTCGTCCAGCGCATCCATGTCCTCCAGGTTCAGCGAAAGTGGCAGGCAGAGAGGGGCCAGGCTGCAATCCTTGCAATGGGCCTGACTGTGGGTGCGCAATTTCACGGGCTCGGACATTTCTTAAATCCTTGTGGGAAAACACACATAAGACGTAAGGGTAACCCAGCAAGGGGCGCTCGGACCAGCCTGCGCCAAAATGGCGCACCCATTCCGCCGGTGGCCGCGACCTTCTCCGTCGGACCCTGGCTTGGTTTTACCTGGGCCGCCCTGCGCAGATCCGGGGCCTGACTGCCCACAGCCGCTCGATCCCTCAGATCACCCGGGAAAAACGCTGGCGGTTCTGCTGTTCCAGATAGGCATCGAAGACCATGCACACCGAACGCACCAGCAGACGCCCGGCCGGCAGGACCGTGAGGCGCTGGCGGTCGAGTTCGATCAGGCCGTCCGCTGCCATCTCCATCAGGCGCGGCCAGAGCGCGGCGAAATAACCGCCGAAGTCGATATTGAACTGGCCCTCGATATCGGCGAATTCCAGGCTGAAGTTGCAGATGATCTGCTGGATCACCGCCCGGCGCAGACGGTCATCGGCGTTGCACAACAGGCCCCGGCTGGTGGCCAGTTGCGCACTGGCGAGGGTGTTCTGGTACTGGTTCAGGTCGCTGCTGTTCTGGCAGTAGAGGTCGCCGATCTGGCTGATGGCCGAGACGCCGAGGCCGATCAGGTCGCAATGGCCGTGGGTGGTGTAGCCCTGGAAATTGCGTTGCAGGGTCGACTCTTCCTGGGCAATCGCCAGCTCGTCGTCGGGCAGGGCGAAGTGGTCCATGCCGATATAGCGGTAACCGGCGGCGGTGAGCTGTTCGATGGTGCGGTGGAGCATTTCCAGCTTGTCGGCCGGCGCCGGCAGTTCGTTGCCGTCGATCCGTCGTTGCGGCATGAAGCGCTCGGGCAGGTGCGCATAGTTGAACACCGACAGGCGATCGGGTTGCAGGTTGATCACTTCGTCGACGGTACGGGCGAAGTTGTCCGGGGTCTGCCTGGGCAGGCCGTAGATCAGGTCGATATTGATCGAACGAAATTGCAGGGTTCGCGCCGCCTCGATGATCGCCCGGGTTTCTTCCAGACTTTGCAGGCGGTTGACCGCCCGTTGCACGTTCGGGTCGAGGTCCTGCAGACCGACGCTGACCCGGTTGAAGCCCAGTTCGCGGAGCAGTCCCATGGTCGACCAGTCGGCTTCCCGTGGGTCGATCTCGATGCCGTAGTCACCGGAGTCGTCGTCCAGCAGGTTGAAGTGCTGGCGCAACCGGGTCATCAGTTGGCGCAGCTCGTCATGGCTGAGAAAGGTCGGGGTGCCGCCGCCCAGGTGCAGTTGCTCGACTTTCTGCGCCGGGTTGAGGTGGCAGGCGACCAGCTGGATTTCCTGTTCGAGGCGTTGCAGGTAGGGCAGGGCGCGGCCGCGGTCCTTGGTGATGACCTTGTTGCAGGCGCAGTAGTAGCAGATGTTCGCGCAGAACGGCACGTGCACATACAGCGATAACGGCCGCAGGGCCTTGCGACTGTCACGCAGAGCGTGGAGCAGGTCGAAGGTGCCGACCTGGCTGTTGAATTGTACGGCGGTGGGATAGGAGGTGTAGCGCGGTCCCGCGAGGTCGTAGCGGTGGATCAGATCTGAGTCCCAACGAATGGCGTCGAGCATGCGGGCGTTCCCCCGGATTGGCTGCAATATCCGGAGTCTAGGGGCTGCGTCAGTGGGGCATCTTGACCTGTATCAACGGCCGTTAGTGCCCCATCAACCAGTGCTGGTGCGGCCCGGGCAAGGTCCACAGGCCGAACAGGATCACCAGCAGGCCGCCGCTCATGCGCACGCTGCGTTTGCGCAGCACAGCGGTGACCCGCTCCGCCGCCAGCCCGGTGGCCAGCAGCACCGGCCAGGTACCCAGGCCGAAGGCCAGCATCAGCAGCGCACTGTCGACGGCATTGCCCTGGCTCGCTGCCCAGAGCAGGGTGCTGTAGACCAGCCCGCACGGCAGCCAGCCCCAGAGTGCGCCCAGCAGCAAGGCGCGGGGCAGGCTCGATACCGGCAGCAAACGGTTGGCCAGCGGCTGGATATGCCGCCACAGGCCGCGTCCCAGGCTTTCGATGCGGGTCAGGCCGCTCCACCAGCCGGCCAGGTACAGGCCCATGCTGATCAACAGCAAGCCGGCGATCACCCGCAGAAACAACGCCGCCGGGCTGCTGGCCACGGCCCAGCCGGCGAGGCCGATCAGCAGGCCGGCGCTGGCATAGCTGAGAATCCGCCCGAGGTTGTAGGCCAGCAGCAGGCGAAAGCGCCGGCTGCGTTGCTCGGGGGGAATCGCCAGGGTCAGTGCGCCCATCAGGCCGCCGCACATGCCCAGGCAATGACCGCCGCCGAGCAGGCCGAGAATCAGCGCCGAGACCAGCAGGGGCGAGAGCTCAAGCATGGGGTGGGGCCTTGTCGTGCTTGTCCGGGGTGGCTTTGGTTTCTTCGACGGCAGCGGTGTGCTTGGGGTCCTGGTCGTCGAACAGGATGCTGTGGGCCGGACCTTCGAGGTCGTCGTACTGGCCGCTGTCCACGGCCCAGAAGAAGATATAGACGGCGATGGCCACGATCAGCAGCGCGGCGGGGATCATCACGTAGAGAGCTGGCATCGAAACTCCATGCCCGTGCGGCTCAGGCCGGCAACGGGCGGATATCTGGCGTGGCAGTGAGCGCCGGCTCGCCGGGCAGGCGGGTCAGACGCAAGGCATTGAGTACCACGGTTAGAGAACTGATGGACATGCCGATTGCGGCCCACACCGGGGTGATCCAGCCGAGGGCGGCGAACGGCAACATCAGGCCATTGTACAGGCTGGCCCAGATCAGGTTCTCGATGATGATCCGCCGGGTCCGTCGGGCCAGGCTGATGGCTTGCACCAGGGCGCCGAGGCGATTGGACAGCAGTACCGCGTCGGCGCTGGTCTTGGCCAGGTCGGTGGCTGTGCCCATGGCCACGCTGATATCGGCGGCGGCCAGGACCGGCACGTCATTCACGCCGTCACCGAGCATCAGCACCTTGTGGCCCTGGCGATGCAGGTCCCGCAGCACTTGCAACTTGTCGTCCGGACGCAGGCCGCCACGGGCTTCATCGATGCCCAGTTCGACGGCGACGCTGGCGACCATCGGCGAGCTGTCGCCGGACAACAGCAACGTGCGCCAGCCTCGTGCCCGACAGGCCGCCAGCAGCGCCGGGGCGTCGTCCCGCAGGCGGTCGTCGAGGACAAACCAGGCCAGCGGCCCATTCGTATCGCCCAGCAGCAGCCATTGTCCGGCTTCGTCCGGTGTCGGCGGCAGCGGGCTGGCGCCGAGTTCGCAGACAAACGCCGCCTGGCCGATCCGCAGCAACTGTTCGCCGACCCGCCCTTCAAGGCCCAGGCCGGGCGTGCCGTGGACCTCTTCGGCGGCTTGCGGCGCACGGCCGAAGGCGCGGGCAATCGGGTGTTCGGAGCGGTTTTCCAGGGCGGCGGCGAGGCTCAGGCAGCGCTCGCTGTCCAGCTCGCGCAACGGGCGGATGGAACGCAGGGTCAGGCGGCCTTCGGTGAGGGTGCCGGTCTTGTCGAAAATCACCGTGTCGATCTGGTTCAGACCTTCGAGCACATGGCCGCGGGTCAACAGCAGGCCGAGTTTGTGCAGGGTGCCGGTGGCGGCGGTCAGGGCGGTGGGCGTGGCCAGTGACAGGGCGCACGGGCAGGTGGCAACCAGCATTGCCAATACGATCCAGAACGCCCGGGTCGGGTCCAGTTGCCACCAGATCAGGCCGATAACCGCCGCGGCGACCAGCGAGAACAGCAGGAACCACTGCGCGGCGCGGTCGGCGAGCTGCGCCAGGCGCGGCTTTTCGCTCTGGGCGCGGTCGAGCAGGCGGACGATGGCGGACAGGCGGGTGTCCTGGCCGAGGGCCAGAACCTCGACGGTTAGCGCGCTCTCGACATTCAGGGTGCCGGCAGTGACTGCATCCCCGGCTGTGCGCGGCTGCGGCAGGTACTCACCGGTCAGCAGGGATTCGTCGATGCTTGATTGGCCTTCGACAATCCGTCCATCAGCCGGCAGCACGGCACCGGGATGCACCAGCACCCGTTCACCCAGGCGCAGTTCACTGAGCAGGATGCGTTCACTTTGGCCGTCGGCGTCCAGGCGCAGGCAGGACGCCGGCAGCAGGTTCACCAGTTGCGCGGTAGCGGCGGCGGTGCGTTCGCGGGCGCGGCGCTCCAGGTAACGACCGGCCAGCAGGAACAGGGCGAACATGCCCACGGCGTCGAAATAGAGTTCGCCGACCCCGGTAATCGCGGTCCAGATCCCGGCGAAGTAGGCGCTGCCGATGGCCAGCGAGACCGAGACATCCATGGTCAGGTGGCGGGTGCGCAGGTCGCGAAAGGCACCGCGAAAGAACGGCGCACAGCTGTAGAAGACGATGGGCGTGGTCAGGAACAACGCGACCCAGCGCAGGATGGTGTGCAGTTCCGGGCTGAGGTCGATATTGAATTCCGGCCAGGTCGCCATGGTCGCCATCATCGCCTGGAACCACAGCAGTCCGGCCAGGCCCAGTTGGCGCAGGGATTTTCGGTTTTCGCTGGCGAGCTGTTCGCTGGCCTGGTCGGCCTGATAGGGGTGCGCGGCGTAGCCGATATGGCGCAGTTCGCCGAGGATCTGGCTGAGGGGCAGTTGGCTGTCCGCCCAGCGCACTTGCAGGCGGTGGTTGGACAGATTCAGCCGCGCCTCGGCCACGGCGGGCAGGCCGAGCAGGTGTTTCTCGATCAGCCAGCCACAGGCGGCGCAACTGATGCCTTCCATCAACAGGGTGGCTTCGGCGAGTTCGCCGTCGTGGCGGACAAAGGGTTGCTGCACATCGGCGCGGTCGTACAGCGCCAGTTCATCCACCAGTTGCACCGGCAAGGTTTCGGGGTTGGCCGAGGTTTCGCTGCGATGGCTGTAATAGTGTTCCAGGCCACCGGCGACGATGGCCTGGGCCACCGCCTGGCAACCCGGGCAGCAGAGCTCGCGGGGCTTGCCCAGGATGACAGCGGTGAAGCGGCTGCCAGAGGGGACGGGCAGGGCGCAGTGGTAGCAGGGCGTCGGATTGGTCATAACGGTCGTCAAGTGGGGCGGGAGCGCTTGCCAGGTTCTAACAAACGCCACGAACCTTGTAGGAGCAGGGCTTGCCCGCGAAGAGGCCCTGAAGACCGCCAAAAGCTTCGCGGGCAAGCCCTGCTCCTACAATCCGGCGTCGAATACAGATTTTGTGTATGACATGAGTCTGCAGGAGCAGGCCTTTATTTGCTCTGTTCTTCAGCACCTTGCAGCGGCTCGTCGCCCAGTTTCAGGTCCTTGTCCTGGCTGATCTGCTCTTCTTCGAACATGCGCCAGGTCTTGTCGCCCTCGACCCCCAGCAACTCGACAAAACGCCGGCCTTCGATCTTGTCGGCCAGTTGCCCGATATAACGCCCCGGCTCGCTGGCGCTGCGGTTCAGGGTGATCTTGCGGTCCTTTTCCGGCTGGGTCGGCGAGATCAGGTTCAGCTCGACACTGGCCGGCTGGCTGTTGCCCAGCAGGCGCAAGTCGACCTCACCGGTGACTTCATCCAGATGCACACTGGCATGCAACTTCAGGCTCTGGGCCAGCAGTTCGCGGTCCAGGGAGCGGTTGATGCCCTTGCCGGCCTCGTAGTAGTTGTCGTTGACCAGGTTGTCCGGGTTCTTCACCGCAATGGTCACCATCGACAGGGTCAGGGTCACCGAGCAGGCCATGATCCCGATCAGGATCCAGGGCCAGAGGTGCTTGTACCAGGGGCTTGTGGCGGTTGCTGCGGGCATCGTGTCGTTCCTTAACGGATTTGCGGGCCGATGAATCGGCTCTTGGCTTCAATATGAACGCTGCTGTCATCGGCATCGCGCAAGGTGAACTTCACCTCGTTGGTGCTCGACGGCAGTTGCTCGGGGGCGCTGGACAGCTCCATCGGCATGCTGAAGATCTCGCCGGCGGCCACGTGGATTTCGCGCTTGCCCTGGAGTTTCAGGTCGGGCAGGCCACTGGCATCCAGGACATAGGTGTGGTCGCGCTGATCCTTGTTCATGATCTTCAGGCTGTAGACGTTTTCGATCCGGCCTTCGGCATTCTCGCGATACAGCACGCGGTCCTTGCTGACGTCGAAACCCACCAGCGAACGCATGAAGAACGCCGCCACCAGCAGGCCGATCATGGTCAGCAGCACCAGCGCATAACCGATCAGGCGCGGCCGCAGCTTATGGGTCTTCTGCCCGGAAAGGTTGTGTTCGGTGGTGTAGCTGATCAGTCCCCGTGGGTACTGCATCTTGTCCATGATGCTGTCGCAGGCGTCGATGCAGGCGGCGCACCCGATGCACTCGATCTGCAGGCCGTCACGGATGTCGATGCCGGTGGGGCAGACCTGCACGCACATCGTGCAATCGATGCAATCGCCCAGGCCCTGGGCCTTGTAGTCGACGCCTTTCTTGCGCGGGCCACGGCCTTCGCCCCGGCGCGGGTCGTAGGAGACGATCAGGGTGTCCTTGTCGAACATCACGCTCTGGAAACGCGCATAGGGGCACATGTAGATGCACACCTGTTCGCGCAGCCAACCGGCGTTGCCGTAGGTGGCGAGGGTGAAGAAGCCGACCCAGAAATACGACCAGCCATCGGCCTCGCCGGTGAAGAAGCTGATGACCAGTTCGCGAATCGGCGAGAAGTAACCGACAAAGGTCATGCCGGTGACAAAACCGATCAGCAGCCACAAGCTGTGCTTGGCGAATTTGCGCAGGAATTTATTCGCGCCCATGGGCGCCTTGTCGAGCTTGATGCGCTGGTTGCGGTCGCCTTCGGTGACCTTTTCGCACCACATGAAGATCCAGGTCCAGACGCTTTGCGGGCAGGTATAGCCGCACCAGACCCGCCCGGCATAGACGGTGATGAAGAACAGGCCGAAGGCGGCGATGATCAGCAGGCCCGAGAGCAGGATAAAGTCCTGGGGCCAGAAGGTCGCGCCGAAGATAAAGAACTTGCGTTCCGGCAGGTTCCACCACACCGCCTGGTGACCGCCCCAGTTCAGCCACACGGTTCCGAAGTACAGCAGGAACAGCGCGGCACCGCCGGCCATCCGCAGGTTGCGGAACAGACCGGTGAAGGCACGGGTGTAGATTTTCTCTCGCGAAGCGTAAAGGTCGACGGTTTCGGTGGTGTGTTTGGCAGGTGGCGTGACGTCGTGTAGCGGAATCTGGTTGCTCATCATTGCGTCCCACGGCTGGGGGAAATGCCTCGGTCAGTACGTGCCGACCGCGATCAGAAAGAGTAGTGCAATGGCGCAATGATACGCCCGTCCCTGTGGCCCAAGGGTGCGACCTTTGGTCGCGTTGGGTGAAAGCTCCGAATGGTGTAGTTGATGTAACAAAGCATGACGCAGGTCAATTGACTATAGATGATAGATCGTGAACGGGTGTGTGCTGGCAGTGCATCCGGATGTGTCTGGCTACCGCCTTGGCGAGGGTTTTCCCGGGTGTCGAGGACAAATGAAAACGGCCCCGCCAGGCTGGCTGGCGGGGCCGTCGGGTGTTGCTCAAGCGCGCTTATTCAGCAGGCTTGTTATCACCGTGGGACAGGCTATAGACATAGGCCGCGAGCAAGTGGACCTTGTCGTTGCCCTGCAACTGCGCCTGGGCCGGCATCTGCCCCTGGCGACCATAACGGATGGTCTGTTGCAGCTGCGCAAAGCTCGAACCGTAGATAAACGCGGCCGGGTGCGTCAGGTTCGGCGCGCCCATGGCCGGGGTGCCCTTGCCTTCAGGACCGTGGCAGGCCACGCAGTTGGTGGCGAAGAGTTTCTGCCCCGCCACCGGGTCGGCCTTGGCGCCTTCCGGCAACTTGCGCCCATCCAGATTGGTCAGCACGAACGAAGCGACATCGGCCACGCCCTGCTCGCCGATGACCTCGGCCCAGGCCGGCATCACCGCATGACGGCCGCCCATGATGGTGGTCTTGATGGTTTCCGGTTCACCGCCCCAGCGCCAGTCTTCGTCGGTCAGGTTGGGGAAGCCGTAGGCGCCCTTGGCGTCGGAACCGTGGCACACCGAGCAGTTCGAGGCGAACAGCCGTGCGCCCATCTTCAGTGCCTGTGGGTCCTTGGCCACATCCTCGATGGGCATGGCCGCGTACTTGGCGAAGATCGGCCCGAACTTGGCGTTCGAGCGGGCCATTTCCTTTTCCCACTCATGCACCCCGGTCCAGCCGCTCTGGCCGTTGGCGAAGGGGGTCTGCTTATCGTTGTCGAGGTAGGCGTAGCCCGGCAGCAGGCCTTTCCAGTTACCCAGGCCCGGGTACAGGACCAGGTAGCCGAGAGCGAAGATAATGGTGCCGACGAACAGCATGAACCACCATTTGGGCAGCGGGTTGTCGTACTCCTCGATACCGTCGAAGGAGTGGCCAACCGTCTCCTCGGTCTGATCGGCGCGCTGACCCTTGCGGGTGGACAGCAGCAGCCAGGTCAGGGCGAAGATGGTACCCAGAGTGAGGACTGTGACGTACAGACTCCAGAACGTAGTCATTCTTTATTACTCCTAGACGCTTGTTCGACCTGCTTGATGGCTTCGGGGTCATCGGCGAAAGGCAACAGGGTTGCGTCGTCGAATTCCGATTTGCGTCGCGGGCTGAACACCCACAGCGCCAGGCCGATAAAGGCCACCATCACCACCAGGGTGCCCAGGCCACGAATCATCCCGATATCCATCCAGATCACCGTTTGCTTTTGATGATGGTGCCCAGGCCCTGCAAGTAGGCCACCAGCGCGTCCATTTCGGTCTTGCCCTTCACGGCATCCTTGGCCCCGGCGATGTCTTCGTCGGTGTAAGGCACGCCGAGGGTGCGCAGGACTTCCATTTTTTTCGCCGTGTCCTTGCCGTCGAGCTTGTTTTCCACCAGGAACGGGTAAGCCGGCATTTTTGACTCGGGCACTACGTTGCGCGGGTTGTACAGGTGCGCGCGGTGCCAGTCATCGGAGTAACGCCCGCCGACCCGGGCCAGGTCCGGCCCGGTGCGCTTGGAACCCCAGAGGAACGGGTGGTCCCAGACGCTTTCACCGGCTACCGAGTAATGGCCGTAGCGTTCGGTCTCGGCGCGGAACGGACGGATCATCTGCGAGTGGCAGCCGACACAACCGTTGGCGATAAAGATGTCACGGCCTTCCAGTTCCAGTGCCGGGCGCGGCTTCATGCCTTCGACCGGCTTGTTGGTGACGTCCTGGAAGAACAGCGGGACGATCTGGGTCAGGCCGCCGATGCTCACGGCGATGACCATGAAGAAGGCCAGCAGGCCGATATTTTTCTCGACTACTTCGTGCTTCATCAGTGAGCTCCAGCGACAGCGATCTGAGCGGCGGCTTCAGCTTCAGCCGGGTCCGAGGCGCGAACGGTACGGAACACGTTATAGGCCATGAACAGCATGCCGCTGGCGAAGAACGCACCGCCGATGGCGCGAACGATATAGCCGGGGTGGCTGGCCTGCAGGGCTTCGACGAAGGAGTAGGTCAGGGTGCCGTCGTCGTTGATCGCACGCCACATCAGGCCCTGGGTGATGCCGTTGACCCACATCGAGGCGATGTAGAGCACGGTGCCGATGGTCGCGAGCCAGAAGTGCGCGTTGATCAGGCCGATGCTGTGCATCTGCGGACGGCCGAAGATTTTCGGGATCATGTGGTAGGTCGAACCGATGGAAATCATCGCTACCCAACCCAGCGCCCCGGCGTGAACGTGGCCGATGGTCCAGTCGGTGTAGTGGGATAGCGAGTTGACGGTCTTGATCGCCATCATCGGCCCTTCGAAGGTCGACATGCCGTAGAACGCCAGGGAGACCACCAGGAACCGCAGGATCGGGTCGGTGCGCAGCTTATGCCAGGCGCCCGAGAGCGTCATCATGCCGTTGATCATGCCGCCCCAGCTCGGGGCCAGGAGGATGATCGACATCGCCATGCCCAGGGACTGGGCCCAGTCCGGCAGGGCGGTGTAGTGCAGGTGGTGGGGACCAGCCCAGATATACAGGGTGATCAGTGCCCAGAAGTGGACGATGGACAGGCGATAGGAGTAGATCGGCCGCTCGGCCTGTTTCGGCACGAAGTAGTACATCATCCCCAGGAAGCCGGTGGTCAGGAAGAAGCCCACGGCGTTGTGCCCGTACCACCACTGGATCATCGCGTCGGTCGCCCCGGCATAGGCCGAGTAGGACTTGAAGAAGCTCACCGGCAAGGAGGCGTGGTTGACGATGTGCAGCATCGCGGTGACGACGATGAAGGCGCCGTAGAACCAGTTGCCGACATAGATGTGCTTGGTCTTGCGCTTGACGATGGTGCCGAAGAACACCAGGGCGTAGACCACCCAGACAATCCCCAGCAGGATAGCCAGCGGCCATTCCAGCTCGGCGTATTCCTTGGTGGTGGTGTAACCGAGGGGCAGGGTAATCGCGGCGCCGACGATGACGGCTTGCCAACCCCAGAAGTGGAAGGCCGCGAGGCCGTCGGAGATCAGTCGTACCTGGCAGGTTCGCTGCACGACATAGTAGGAAGTGGCAAACAATGCACAACCACCGAAGGCGAAAATCACCAGGTTGGTGTGCAACGGGCGCAGGCGTCCAAAACTCGTCCACGGCAGACCGAAATTCAGCTCCGGCCAGACCAGTTGCGAGGCGATGAAAACACCGAGCCCCATGCCAAGGATCCCCCAGACCACCGTCATGATGGCGAACTGGCGGACTACCTTATAGTTATAAGCAGTCGGACTGATTGCTGTGCTCATTCTAAGGTTCCACGGTTTAAGTATATTTATTAGGGGTGAAAATCGCCCGCAAGTATGGATAAACCCTAGGGTCATTGCAACGCGGCATGACCTGGGTCAATACCGTGTGACGCTGATTCTGCGGCCTTTCCATGCTCGGTGTAAGGTCAAAACGCGGCCTCGAAAAGGCCGGAATCGGCCGGCAGGCGAGGGGATGCGGATTGATCGAAGTTCGCAAAGCTTAGTACCGATTCCCGAGAGTGGGTAGGCGGACTAAAAGAGAGGTGCGACACTTGGTCGCGTAGAGGCGGGGAACTGTCGCATCCTGATCGATGCGACAGGAAATATCCGGTGGTTATTGGGCTTTGTTTTCTCCTTGACTGCCGTGGGAGAGACTGAACACGTAAGCGGCGAGCAACTGCACCTTATCGTTGCCG
>Ga0209888_1000043_pt1 | contig 93888 bp, 101 predicted proteins | sample OrgsoiDNA_201059_FD_185807 | JGI IMG/M metagenome (GOLD analysis project Ga0209888, IMG submission 185807) | Permafrost soil microbial communities from the Arctic, to analyse light accelerated degradation of dissolved organic matter (DOM) -... | ecosystem: Environmental > Terrestrial > Soil >...
CTACAAACAAGGTCAGGAGCAAATCCTGCCTTCAGGAGTGGTCGGTCTCCCCCAGAACACATCTCTTTGGTGACAACCCCACGAGCATAACGGCTCTCGCAAGGGTGTGGTGAGAACATACAAGGAGTTCAGCTTGCCCGCGATTGCGGTGTGTCAGTCAACCACGGCGGTTCAGGACTGACGCCTTCGCGAGCAAGCTCGCTCCCACAGGTCGTGTTTTACCTGCAGCTCACCGCTTTCTAGGGCATGACCCTAAGAACCACGCCCAACGCCTCTTTGGGACATTCGGCACGATCCACACCCCACCTCCAAAACACCGTCATCAGCATCGGATGAGCGGTGCCTGTCCGTTTTCGTGTCGAGAAACCGGGCACTTGCCTGGAAACGACCGGCCCAATGGATTAAGGGTTATCCCGATATTGATAACAATATGCCACCTATATCATCCGCCATCCTTAGGCAATGCAATGGAAGCAGGGGATGCTCAGTTATTTCGGACTTTGGACAGGGATAGCATTGGGCGTTGCCGGCCTCGTTTTTCCCATTCCCGCATTAGTCACCACTGGTTTCGTTCTCATCGCATTAGCGGCCGCCACCCTGCGCCCCAAAAACAAAACCATCGCCCCTCTCCCCTCTGCCTTCGTACCCGACACCGCCGCGCCTGTGCCGGTCGAAGTGTTGCTACAAACCGTCGCGCCCAGCTGGAATGACAGCATCGGCCAGACCCGCGGGCTGCTGCAAAGCAACGTCAGTGAACTGTTCCAGCGTTTCAGCAACATCGCCGCCCGCCTTGAGGGCACCCTCAGCAACTCCGAAAGCCTGAGCGGCAATGGCGGTGTCGGCGAAAGCCTGCGCGACGCCAACCAACGCCTGCATGAAGTCGCCCTCGCCTTCCAGACCAGCAGCCAACGCAAGACCGAATTGCTGGACACCATCAGCAACCTGGACAGCTACGCCAGCCAGTTGCAGCAGATGTCCAAGCGCGTGCAGGAAATCGCCAGCCAGACCAATTTGCTCGCCCTGAACGCCGCCATCGAGGCCGCCCGTGCAGGCGACTATGGCCGTGGTTTTTCGGTGGTCGCCGATGAAGTGCGCAAGCTCTCCACCTTGTCCGCCGAGACCGGCCAGGGCATGGGCGAGAAGGTCAACGAGATCAACCACGCGATACACAGCACCGTGGCTGCGGCAGAAGAACTGGGCATCAGCGAACAGCACAACCTGGAGTTCCTCAACACCGCCGTCACAGAGGTGATGTCGCGCCTGGGCGCCAACCTGACCGACCTGTCCGAGTCCTCCCGCTCGCTGCAAAACGACGCCCGGGACACCCAGCACGACATCCAGGAAATCATGGTCAGCCTGCAGTTCCAGGACCGCACCGACCAGATGCTCGACCACGTTCAAGCCGACCTGCGGCACCTGATCAAGGCGGTCGAGGATCAGGATGCCAGCCTCCAGGATCCGCAAGCGTGGCTGGAAAGATTACGTCAGCGGTTCACGACTGCCGAAGAACGCCACGGCAGACCCCAGGCGGTCGCCGACAGTGAAGTGACTTTTTTCTAGATTTCAAAACGCTTTTTAAAATCCGGGACTACTGAACATGGCCAAGACGATTCTTGTTGTCGATGACTCGTTGTCGATGCGGCAACTGGTGAAAATGAGCCTGACAAGCGCGGGACATACTGTTATCGAAGCCTGCGACGGGCGCGATGCGTTGAGCAAGCTGGGCGGGCAGAAGATCAACCTGATCATCAGCGACGTGAACATGCCCAACCTGGACGGCATCGGCCTGGTCAAGGCGGTCAAGGCGCGTCCCGAATACCGCTTCATGCCCATCATCATGCTCACCACCGAAAGCGAGCAGTCCAAAAAGGCCGAAGGTCAGGCTGCAGGCGCCAAGGCCTGGATCGTCAAACCCTTTCAGCCCCAGCAGTTACTCGCTGCGGTCGAAAAACTGCTGGGGTAAACCGCATGCTTTCGATAACCCACAACAGCAGTGACGCCCCGGCCAGCCTGCGCATAGACGGCAGCCTGACGATCTACGAGGTGGCCCAGGCCCGGGACGAACTGCTGGCCCTGCTGCCACTGGACTACCCCGAGTGGCTGATCGACCTGGGCGGCGTGGTGGAACTGGACAGCGCCGGTGCGCAGTTTCTGCTGGCGGTGCAGCGCGTGCTGAGCTGCAACGGCAGTGTCCCGCAGGTAATCAACCTGCCCGACGAGTCCATGGACCTGATCGAGCTGTTGCGCCTGCAAACGCTGTACCCCGCACCCGCGCCGGTCGAGGGTTGAACCATGCTCAGTGGCGACCAGTGGAACCAGTTGTTGCAAAGCTTCCTGGGTGAGGGCCGCGACCTGCTCAAGGAAGCGGAAGAAAGCCTGCTGCGCCTGGAAACAGACCCGCAGGATCAGCATGCAATCAACGGCCTGTTTCGCGCCGTGCATACCCTTAAGGGTTCAGCGGGCATCTTTTCCCTGACGCCCATGGTGACCCTGACTCACCACCTGGAAAGCCTGTTGATGTCGGTGCGCGATGGCGAGCGGGTGCTGACCCTGCCCTTGACGTCACTGATGCTCAATTGCATGGACGAACTGGCCTCGATGATCGAGCACGTTGACCCGGACAACGGCGCCCTGATCATCGATGAAAGCCACATGAACCATCTGCTGGCGGAGCTGGCCGAAGCCCAGGGGCACGGCCCTGAAGCCCTTTCAGTCGTCGAACTGTCCGAAGCGTCCATCGTGACGGCGGACACACCCCAGCTGTGGACCATTGCGCTGCGCTTTGCCCCTGACCTGTATCGCAATGGTTTTGACCCGGCGGCCTTCCTGCGTTACCTCAAGCGCCTGGGCGATATCGTGCATCTGCACACCCTCACCGACAGCCTGCCGGCGTTCCACGAACTGGACCCGGAAACCTGCCACCTGGGGCTGGATATCACCCTGCGCAGCGCCGCCAGCAAAAACGAGATCGAAGACGTCTTCGAGTTCATCCTCGACTTCTGCACCCTCGACGTGCAGCTTGAAAGCCCGCCCGCTCAAGTCCAGCAAATCGCCCCCGAAGCGATCATCGTCGCCAGCGCAAAACCAGCAGCCGCCCGGGATCGCAAACCGCTGGAAACCAGCATGGTCAAGGTGGCCGCCAGCAAGCTGGACGAGCTGATCAACCTGGTGGGCGAGCTGGTGATCAGCACCGCAGGCGCGCAAATGCAGGCCAGGCGCAACGGTGACCTGGGCTGTATTGAAACCACGCAAGCGGTGCATCAGCACGTTGAGCAGATCCGCGAAAGCGCCCTCAAGCTGCGCATGGTGGAAGTGGGCGAAACCTTCAACCGTTTCCACCGCGTGGTGCGTGACGTCAGCCAGGAGCTGGACAAGAAAATCCGCCTGGACATTCGTGGCGGCGAAACCGAGCTGGATAAATCGGTGATCGACAAGATCGCCGACCCGCTGACGCACCTGGTACGCAATGCCATCGACCACGGCATCGAATCGGCCAGCGAACGCCAGGCCACCGGCAAGCCTGAAGAGGGCAATCTCACCCTCAATGCCTACCACGACTCGGGGATGATCGTGCTGGAAGTCAGCGATGACGGCCGGGGCCTGAATACCGCGCGCATTCTGGAAAAAGCCATCGCCAAAGGCATGGTCGAGCCCGACGCCAGCTTGAGCGAGCAAGACATTCACATGCTGATTTTCGAGGCGGGCTTCTCCACCGCCGAAACCGTGTCGAACCTGTCGGGACGCGGCGTGGGCATGGACGTCGTGCGTAGCGCCATCGATCAATTGCGCGGCCTCATCGAAATCGAATCCCACCAGGGCAAGGGCTGCACTTTCCGTATTCGCCTGCCCCTGACCCTGGCGATCATCGATGGTTTTCACGTCAGCGTGGGCAGCGACTCGTTCGTCATTCCGCTGGACATGGTCACCGAGTGCATGGAAGCCAGCGACAGCCTCCTGCAACAGAGCGGCGGCTACCTGAACCTGCGCGGCAAACCACTGCCGTGTATTTCACTGAACAGCCACTTCGGCCTCAACGCCGAATCCGGCCGGCGCCGCAACATCGTGGTGGTCAGCCAGGGGCGCCAGCAGGCGGGGCTGATCGTCGACCAGTTACTGGGCGAGCTGCAAACCGTCATCAAGCCCTTGGGGCAAATGTTCAGCCACCTGCGCGGTATCAGCGGCTCGACCATTCTTGGCTCGGGCCAGGTGGCCTTGATTCTGGATATTCCAAGCCTGCTGCGTCACTTGCAGTCGTCGGTCGACAGCCCGACAAGCGAGCCACGAAGCGCGCCACACCACACACCTTCTTTTAGCCTTGCAGGAGATTGACCGTGCAATTGATTCGAGACATGAAGATTGGCGTTCGGCTGACCTCGGGATTCCTGGTGGTTGTGGTGCTGACCGCGATCATTGGCTTCATCGGTATTCGCAACCTGTCCCAGGTCAACGATCTGTCGGACCGCATGTACGAGTACGACGTAACGGGCATGAGCCTCATGCAGGAAGCCAACATCCAGGTGATCATTGCGGGCCGCTCCATGCGCCACAGCCTGCTCGCCACCACGCAGTCGGCCCGCGAACAGTCCGCCACCCAGGCGCGCTCGGCCATCGAGAAAACCCGTACGCTGATCGGCAAGGCCCGGGAGAACTTCATCACCAAGGAAGGCCAGGCGCAGCTGGATCAGTTGCAAGGCCCCCTCAATGATTACGAAAACGTCATTCATCAAGTCCTGAGCGCCCATCAACAGTCGGGCCAGTTGCAGGAAACCAGCGACGTCACCGACCTGCTGCCCAAGGCCGTTGCCAGCGGTGAGGTCATCGACAAACTGATCGGTGAAGTCACCCGCGCCAAGCAGGAACGCGCCAGCCAGGCCAACGAACAGATCAGCGTCATCGCTGCTGATTCGCGCCTGCAAATGATCGCCCTGATGGTCGCTGCCACGTTGATGGGCATGCTGATCGGCATACTGGTCACCCGCAGCATCACCAAGCCATTGAACGGCGCCGTGTCCGCCGCCAACCGCATGGCCGCAGGCGACCTGAGCCAGGACCTGGAGATCAACAGCAAGGACGAAACCGGTCAATTGCTGGCCGCCATGCAGAACATGACCCAGCGTCTGCGCAGCATCCTGGGTGACGTGCGCAGCGCTGCCGATTCGCTGTCATCGGCCTCTGAACAGGTCAGCTCCACGTCGCAATCCCTGAGCCAGTCGGCCAACGAACAGGCCGCCAGCGTCGAGCAGACCAGCGCCTCGGTCGAAGAGATGTCGGCCTCGATTTCGCAGAACACCGAAAGCGCCAAGATCACCGACGGCATCGCCGGCAAAGCCGCCAACGACGCGGTACAGGGTGGTGGCGCCGTCAGCGATACCGTGCGCGCCATGAAGCAAATCGCCGACAAGATCAGCATCATTGATGACATCGCTTACCAGACCAACCTGCTGGCTCTGAACGCCGCTATCGAAGCCGCACGTGCCGGGGATCATGGCAAGGGCTTCGCCGTGGTGGCCGCCGAGGTGCGCAAACTGGCAGAGCGTAGCCAGATCGCCGCCCAGGAAATCGGTCAGGTCGCCTCCAGCAGCGTGCACCTGGCCGAACAGGCAGGTCGCCTGCTGAACGAAATCGTGCCGAACATTCAAAAAACCTCTGACCTGGTGCAGGAAATCACTGCGGCGTCCCAGGAGCAAAGCGGCGCGGCCACGCAGATCAATATCGCCATGGGCCAGATGAACCAGATCACCCAGCAGAACGCCTCGGCGTCCGAAGAGCTGGCCGCCACCGCCGAAGAGATGAACGCCCAGGCCGGGCAGTTGCAGGAGCTGATCGGCTTCTTCCGTTTCGATGAACAGGCCCTCAGCCTGCCCAGGCCGCAACCCCGCGTGAACGACAGTTTTACCAGCGGCCCGGCGTCCTGGTCCAAGGGCAAGGTGAGCCATGCCGATGAAGGCCAATTCGTAAGTTTCACTTGAGGGCACGGCCATGAACATGCCCCAATCAACCAGCTACCTACCCGAGCCCGCACCCGTGCAAAGCATTCAGCATCTGTCGTTTCGTGTGCGCCAGGCCGGTTATGCGCTGCCGATCGATCTGGTGCGGGAAATCATCGAGTACAACGAAGTCACGGCCGTACCGATGATGCCGGCCTTCATCCACGGCGTGATCAACCTGCGTGGCAACGTGGTCCCGGTCATGGACCTGGCGGCGCGCTTCGGTTTCGAGCTGACGGTGCCGGGCAAACGCACCTGCATCGTGATCATCGAACTGGTGATGGAAGACGTCAGCCAACGCATCGGCCTGGTGGTGGATGCGGTCGATGCGGTGCTGGATATCGACCCTGAACAAGTGGTGCAGCCGCCACCGTTCGGGGCCGGTATCCGTACAGACTTCATTGCCGGCATGGCCCGTCGCGACCAGGTGTTCACGATCATCCTCAACGTTGCCCAAGTGCTGTCGCTGGACGACATCCGTCACCTCAGCCTTGCTGTCGCGAAGGCTGGCTGAGATGTCCGGCCTATTGAAAATGCCCGTGTTGAGCGAAAGCGAATTTCGCCATGTCCAGCAGCTGATGGCTGAGGCATCGGGCATTCACATGGCCCCCAGCAAACGCCCGCTGGTGGCGGGTCGCCTGATGAAGCGCCTGCGCCATTACCGGCTCGACAGCTACGCCGAATACCTGCACCTGCTGGACCAGCCGCTGTACCAGAAGGAACGGCGACTGGTGATCGACCTGCTGACCACCAACGAAACCTATTTCTTCCGCGAACACCCGCACTTCGATTTCTTCGGCACCTGGCTGAAGAAACGCAAAGGGCCGACCCGCATCTGGAGCGCGGCCTGTTCGTCTGGCGAAGAGCCCTACAGCCTGGCGATGGTGGCGGCCGAGTCGGCGTCCGGCTCCGACTGGTCGATCCTGGGCAGCGACCTGAGCCAGAGCATGCTCGAGCGCGCCCGGGAAGGTATCTACGAAATGAGCCAGGCCAAATACTTCCCCCCGGACTGGCTGCAGCGCCATTGCCTGCGTGGCGTGGACGACATGGACGGCCGCTTCCGGGTGCAGCCGCACTTGCGGGCCAGGGTCGACCTGCGCGAGATCAACATCATCCAGCCCCTGCCCGATGACCTGGGGCAGTTCGACGCGATCTTCCTGCGCAATGTCCTGATCTATTTCAGCAACGACGAGAAGAAACGCATCGTGCAACGCCTGATACCGCACCTGCGGCCCGGCGGGCTGTTTTTCATCGGCCATGCCGAAAGCATCCACGGCTTTGAGCTACCCCTGCGACTTTTGAACCCTTCGGTGTACGAGTACCTATGAGCCAGATTTTTCTGCGCCCTGGCGATTACTTTTTCGGCCAGCACGAAGGCCAGGTGACGACCCTGCTGGGCAGTTGCGTGGCAATCATCCTCTGGCATCCGCGCTGGCGCCTGCTCGCCATGTCGCACTACCTGCTACCAAGCGACCCTACGGCGCAGGCACCCCACGACACGCGTTATGGCGAAGGCGTATTCCAGCGCATCCACGCCGACATGCTGCGCCACGGCACACGCCCCGCCGAGTACCGCAAAGGCATCTTTGGCGGTGGCAGCCTGATCACCACCCCAAACAACAATGCAACGACCAGCAACAGCAGCGCCGCACGCCGCGTTGGACGCAACAACGCCGACTTCGCACGCCAGCAGTTCAGCCTGCGCAACTGGTCCATCGACCTGTGCGATCTCAACGGCGATCACTACCGGCGCCTGAATATCGACGGCGTGAACGGATCGGTTCAATGCCAGCGCAATCGTGTGCAGATCAGCCCGATCAAGAGGCTGCGCCCGTGATTCGCGTGTTCATCGTCGACGACTCGGCCCTGGTTCGTCAGGTCCTGACCAGTTGCCTGGCAGGCCACCCCAATATTGAAGTCATCGGCCAGGCATCGGACCTGATCCGCAAGATCGAAGAAGGCGCGCGCACTCGCCCACGTGCCCTGCAGGCCACCCAACGCCCGGCCACAGAGTCGCCTGCCCAACCGTCCGTCGCCGCCCCCCTGAAAACAACCGATCGCGTCGTCGCCCTGGGTTGTTCGACTGGAGGCACACAGGCGCTGGAGTTCATACTCCGTCAGCTCCCCAGTGACAGCCCCGGCATCGTTATCGTCCAGCACATGCCGGAAAAATTCACAGCAGATTTCGCAAAACGGCTGGACAAGATCTGCCAGATTGAAGTGCGCGAAGCCAGGCACCTGGACCGCGTACACAGCGGCCTGGCCCTGCTGGCGCCTGGCGGCATGCACATGCAGCTCAAGCGCAGCGGCGCACAGTATTCGGTAGAGGTCATCGACGGGCCGCCGGTCAACCGGCACAGACCTTCAGTGGATGTGCTTTTCCGGTCGCTGGCGCGCCATGCGGGGGCCAATTCCCTGGGCGTCATCATGACCGGCATGGGTGACGACGGTGCGCGCGGGCTGCTGGCGATGCGCGAAAGCGGCGCACAAACCGTCGCCCAGGACGAGGCCAGTTGCGTGGTGTTTGGCATGCCCAAGGAAGCCATTCGCATGGGGGCTGCACAGGCCGTTGAGCCGCTGGCGAAAGTACCACGACTGATCCAGCACTTCGGCGAACACACACGCTGACGCGGCTGGATAAATGCAGGTAGCTACACACGACCCCGACCTGCGCCTGATCTGGAAACGCAAAACTAAAAATAATTGCAGCTGTGCTACGGCCGCTGCGTCCCTTCCTTTGCAACACGGGCTTGACCTTATGCATTGTCGAATTCTGCTTGCTGATGATTACCCGATATTTCGGGCGGGCATGCGGGCGCTGCTGGAAGAAAAAAAGGAATACGAGGTTGTCGGGGAGGCCGGTGATGGCCGCTCTGCCATCGAAATGGCCTCCACCCTGCTGCCGGATATCGTCCTGCTGGACATGTCCATGGAACGCATGAACAGCGTGCAGGCCCTCAAGGAATTGTCCATCCGTGCCCCCGCCAGCAAGGTGCTGATGCTATCGATGCACACCGACTCGAATTTCGTGATGAAGTGCCTGCAACTGGGCGCCCACGGCTACCTGCTCAAGAGCGCCACCGTGGTCGAACTTGAACTGGCGCTCAAGGCGATCCGCCATGGCGGGCAATACCTGAGCTCGGCAGTGGTGCCATTGGTGGTCGATCAGGCCGTCAAACAGAACCGCGAGCAACCGTTCAAACCCAACGTTGCCCTGACCGCACGACAACTGGAAATCCTGCGCCTGATCGCCCGGGGCGAAACCACCCGTTCCATCGCTGCGGGCCTGAGCCTGAGCGTGAAAACCATCGAAGCGCATCGCTCGCAGATCATGCACCGCCTGCGCATCCACGACATCGCCGGCCTGGTCCTGTTCGCCATTCGCGAGGGCATCATCCGGGTCAACGACTAGTTCGATAAACCTCAGGAAACGGGAACCTCCTGAACCACAACCGCCTTCACCCCAATCAGGAGGTGTGGTGAATGGCGACTGATCCGCGCTACACGAGCTCTTGAACCAACACCCCCTGCAACGCGCCCCGCAAGCGGTCAGGGATCGCCACCGGCTGATTGGACTGACGATCCACGAAGACATGCACAAACCTCCCCGCAGCACAGGCCTCCTCTTCCCCCACCCTGAACACCGCCAGCTCATACTGCACCGAGCTGCTGCCCAGTTTGCCAACCCGCAGCCCCACCTCGATCAGCTCCGGGTACGAAACAGAAGCGAAGTAATCACAGGACGAACTCACCACAAAGCCCACCACCTCCCCCCCATAAATATCCAGCCCGCCGTGCTCGATCAGATAACTGTGCACCGCCGTATCGAAGAAGCTGTAGTACGTCACGTTGTTCACATGGCCATAGACATCGTTGTCCTGCCAGCGCGTAGTGACGGGCTGGAAATGGAGGTAATCGGCGCGTTGCGGGGTTTGATTGGTCATTGATGGGCTTGGCTCGTGAGTGGGTTAAGGAGGGTGTCGTCTGGACGGGCGTCTTCGCATCCCGGCCTCGGTATAGCTCAAGCCAACCAGCATCTGGCCAGCATTCTGCGCAGTAAACAGATACACACTTATACCGCCATCACCCGGCGAAACAATGGAGACTGCCCGCCATCGCAACGCTTGTTAATTCCAGGCCGGATGCCTGGGAATCATACCCAAGGAGTTTAAAATGCGCGTACAACCCGACAACAAACCTGTGTTTTCTAAGCGAACCTACCTGACCCGCTGCTTTCAGGTCAGCGCCATGGCACTGCCGATAATGCTGAGCGGATGCATTACCCCCATGAAGTCAAATACCACCTCACTCGACGACTCCGCCGCGGCAGCATTCGAAACACCCGAGTACAAAGCCCAGAAAAGCCTGCCAATCATCAATGCCTCCTCGCTCTACGCCCAAGGGGGAACGGGCCAGGGTGTCATCGTGGCCGTCATCGATACAGGACTGAGTACGCAATTGCCGGAATTCGAAGGCCGCGTTGCAGCGCCCGGCCATGATTTTGTGCGCAACACCGAGGGAACCCTGGACGAGAAAGGCCACGGTACCCAAATGGCGGGCATCATCGCCGCGAACAGAGACGGCAACGGCATGCACGGTGTGGCCTACAACGCGCAACTGATCCCCATGCGCTTCGGCGACGATGGCGAACCGTTTTTCCACGATGATGAAATCGCCAAATCATGGACGCTCAGCTTCGAGGCGGGCGCACGTATTCTGAGTAACTCGTGGGCAAATTCGATCCCCGCTACTGAAATTACCGAAGCACGCTACAACCAGGTCATGCCGCAATCGCTGACTGTGGCCAAAGACATCGTGAAGAAAGGCGGTGTGTTCATATTCCCCACCGGCAACGAACTCAAGCGTCAACCCTTGGCCGAGTCGGGATTGCCCCACGCGGTGCCTGAGCTGGAGAAAGGCTGGCTAGCGGTCATTGCCCTTGCCAACGACGGAACAGCCGTCAACGACAAATCCAACTACTGCGCTGTAGCTGCCGCCTGGTGCATCGCGGTGCCGGGCGGCGACGGTGGCGCCAACCGAGGCCTGCTCACCACCGGCAAAAATGGCGACTACGTGGAAACTGCCGGGACATCCCCGGCGACAGCACTGGTCAGCGGTGCGCTGGCAGCTTTGCAAAGCCTGTATCCAACGCTGAGCACCCAACAGTTACGGGACATCGTGTTGAAAAGCGCCAATCGCAGTGGCGTCTACGCCAACCAGGAAGCCTATGGCCAAGGCCTGCTGGACCTCAAAGCAGCCACTCTGGAAGCGCGTAAACACGTGACGGTTTTGTCGGACCGCTGAATAACCTGACGGTCCGCCCCCACGCTGGGTGCTCGACGTCAGCCGAGCATCCTTTCCCCGGCCCATTCGCGAACCGCCGCATACGGATAGTCTTCCAGCGCCGCAAAGCCCTTGATCCCCCTTGCCTTGAGTTTGGTGAACAGCGGCACGCTGATGCCGCACAAAAAGCGTGTCAGGCATTCGGGGCTGGGCGCGTAGCCTTTGGCTTCCTGATGCTTGTGCAGAAAGTCGCCACACAAGTCGTTGAAATCCTGATCTTCCAGGGCTGGCAATGCGGGCGGTTCCGGCAGGTTGGCGACATGGCCGTGGCACACCGAACAATGACCGCACCGCTCAGGTGCCTGCCGGTCACCAAAATACTGAGCCAGACGATAACTCAGGCACCGCGACGTGCCGAACAGGTCGAGCATCGCGTGGATACGGGCGATTTCGGTGGTTTCATGCCGGGTGAAGTAATCATGCAACTCGACGCTCAACGCCTGTGCGTCGAACCGGGTATCGAGCAGGCTGTAGACCTCGGTCATCTGCTTGCTTTCCAGCTCGATCCAGCCCTTCTCCTGAAAGTAATCCAGGGCCGTGACCACCCGCCCGCGCTCGGCCTGATACTGCTGGTACATCGCATCGAAATTGACCGTCGCCCAGGTCCTCGCCCGGGTCGAGGTCTCGATCAGCGCTTCGACGAACTGGCGCCGCTCACCCTCGAAACGCTGGGCAATGGCCTCAGGCGCCAGCAAAAACTTGAAGCGATATTCCGCAAAATACGAGTAACGCGAAGCGATAATCCCGCGCAGCTCCAATTGCACCAGCAAGGTCTTGAGCGGCAACTGGCGGATATTGCTCAGGTCCGACAGCGGCAACAACAGCAACTCCCACTGCCCGTCAGTTCGGGCACCGAGCAGGTCGTCGAGCACGCAACGAATCCCGTCAAGCTCCGGCGTATCGCCATAAACGAAGTTCTCCAGCACGTTGAGGCTGTCGCGGTTGGCCAGCACCAGACAATCGGACGGCCCACCATCGCGGCCGGCGCGGCCGATTTCCTGGCTGTAGTTCTCGATGGACTTGGGTAGATCGAAATGCACCACGTTGCGAATGTCGCTCTTGTCGATACCCATGCCAAAGGCGATGGTGGCGACGATGCAATTGAGCTGCCCGGCCATGAAACGACGTTGGATCGACTCACGCTGATCGTGGGGCAACCCGGCGTGGTAAGCGCTGGCCGGTATACCGTTCTGGCCCAGGTGCGCGGCGATGTATTCGGCGGTTTTCTGCAGCGTGACGTAGACGATAGTAGGCTCACCGACACGATCACTCAGCCACTCCACTAACCGACGGCGCTTGTCGCGACCTTTGACGGGCTCGACCAGCAGATTGAGGTTGGGGCGATAGAAACCTGTGGTCACCACGTCATTCGGCGCAATGCCGAACTTGGCCTGCATGTCTGAAATGACCTGGGGCGTGGCGGTAGCCGTCAACAGCAGCGCCTGTGGGATATTGAACTCGCGCTGGTAGTCCGGCAGCTTCAGGTAATCCGGACGAAAATTATGCCCCCACTCGGAAATACAGTGCGCCTCGTCCACCACCAGCAACGAGATGGGTACCTGAGCGATGAAGTGCCGGAAGCGCTCGTTCTTCAAGCGCTCCACGGAGATCATCAGAATCTTCAGCTCCCCCGAGCGGGCACGCCCCATGACCTGAGCCACATCATCCCGGCTCTGCGCCGAATCGATGCTTGCCGCCGCAATCCCATGACGCTGCAAGAACGACAACTGGTCCTGAATCAATGCCAACAGCGGCGAAACCACCAGCGTCAGGTGCGGCAACAACAACGCGGGCAGCTGATAACACAGGGATTTGCCCGAGCCGGTGGGGAAAATCGCCGCCGCCGACCGCCCTGCCAAAATCGCACTGATGGCGGCCTCTTGTCCGGGCCGGAACTGCCGATAACCGAAAACCTGCTCAAGACGTTCGTACATACGCTGCCACTCCATTGACCCCCGCAAGGTGCCAGACCTTAGCGCGGACAGTTGGGCCCGAGAAAGAGCAAAACCATTACAGAATGGGTGGGAAGGATACAGGGTCACAGGATCGAAAATTTCATCTCATTTGAAGGCCTTCGTTGCTAGCAAAGCAATATCACCCAGCTTAATCTTCCACCACGAATCTGGCCGTGATCACCTGCCCTCCCATCCGGGAAAACGTGAATCGGCGGCTAGCCAAGGAGAGGCAATGGAGCCTACGCAGCAACCTGAAGACGATGGCCTGATCCGGTTCCAGCGTCTTACGCCTGACCAGTTCGATGTCGTACTCGGCTCCCACCCCAGCAAAGCCAAAATCGTACGCCCACCTGCGTCCCGCTCTTACAAGCTGATGTTCGTTTACCTCGCGCTGTTCGCGGTGGGGGTCTATGCCTTGACCTTGCAACTGCACAAACGACGCTCAGAAACTGAAATCACCGCTGCGCAGCCAACACCTGTAGTGGAGAGCGAACCGGCGCCTGCCGAGGCCGTCGTCGAACCCGTTGAGCCGACTGACACCAGCACCGCCCCCAGAATCGTCCTCCCTGTAATACCAGCCCCAGCCCCGAGCGCCGCACCGCCAACCCCGGCCCAAGGCATGGTCTCGGCAAGCTACATGGCAGCCTTCAAGGCAGAAAACACACGTGCGGATGCGCAACGCAGAGGCCAGCCGTTCGAAGTCACCACCGCGTCCCTGCGGGAATGGGACGGCCGAAACCACTACCAGGCGCAATGGCGCGTGGTCAGCAACCACATCGAAGAGCGCAGCGTGTGCGCCAACTTCCCCGGCGGCTCGATCGAAAACCGCGAATGCCGCAAAGCCGCGCAGGTGTACTTCAAAGAGTCCTGCACCGACTGGACCAAACGCGCCAACCGGGATCACGACGAAAACGGCAAGACCATGATGCAGAGGTACTGCGAAGCGGCGCAGGGATTTGATCCAGCGGGGTAATGGTCAATAAAGCTACGGCAAGCTCGGGCCTGGTAGGAGCCGAGCTTGCTCGCGAAGGCGTCAGTGCTGAAACATCATAGGTACCTGGCCTACCGCAATCGTGGGCAAGCCCACTCCCACCGATGCGATTTAATCGTTCCTGCCGTTTCCACACGGTAAGAGGTGGCAGCTATGAACGGGGTAGAAAACCGGTCAGAAAGCACCCGGCCAAGCCAAAGCCTGCCCGAACATAACCGCCATAGAACTCTTACCTGTCTCGTCGAGAACGCAGTCACCTTCGAATGACAGAAAAACTTCCGCATCAGCGTCCGCTTTTTGCCAACCGCAGCAAAGCGGTCCTCATATCATCAAGATTGGATCCCAGGTACTGGCAAACCGCCTCCATCCGGTTTAACCTCGCCTGATACACACCAAGGACGCGCTTCGACAAGGACCATCGACGGCAGCCATGAAGGACGACCCACCTCGCTACGAACGCATGAGCGCAGATCACGACGATGCCGCTCGGCGTCCTCGTCGGCCACAATCAGCATTCGCCACGGCCTCTACGGTCTTTCGCAACGTCTCGGCGCTGATGGTGCTCGCCGTCGGTGTCATTTACGGGACAGGTCACCGCTTCGACTTCCATGGCTTCATCAACCAGAAGTTGCCGGATCTGCAGGCCATCTCCCCTGCACTGCCGACACTGACTCGCACGACAAAACCTGCGCAAACAGAACCCGCCGAACGCCCAAAGCCCCAGGCACTCAACGACTGCATCAAACCCGGCAATGTCATTGACGAAAGTGTCGTCGCCTGCCGCTACGGCCAACTGCCCCGCCCCAACGCTAACCCCAACGCCCAAGGCATGGTGTCGGCTGAATACCTTGCCCAGTACGAAGCGGACAAAACGAGGCGTCCAACACGCTCGAACCGCAACGTTGAGCAAGACTCCGAGGAAGTCTGGGTCCGCCAATGGGATGGACGCGGCAAGTACCTCGCGCAATGGAACACTTATGGCAATCGCATCGACGGCAGCAGCGTGTGCTCAAACCACCGCAGCGGGTCGATTGAGTACCGGGAATGCCGCAAGGGCGCCAAGGCTTACTTCAAGGATGAGTGCAGGAAATGGCAGCAGCGCTGGGAAAGCGGGCGGTTGGATGAGAGCAAGGCGAAGGAGCAGAAGTTTTGCAGTGCAGCCAATGGATTTGCCCCGATGGGATGACTTCCCTTCATTTCGAGGCATAAAAAAACCGCCCCGAAAGGCGGTTTTTTTACTATCGATCTACAACCAGATTACAACTTAGGCCCGGCGTTCTTGATCGCGTCGCTCACGTCGAACTTCTTGAAGTTCTCGATGAACAGGTTCGCCAGCGCCTTGGCCGACTCGTCATAGGCAGCTTTGTCAGCCCAGGTGTTACGTGGGTTGAGCAAGCCGGTGTCTACGCCTGGGACCAACTTCGGTACGTCGAGGTTGATGGTGTCCAGGTGTTCGGTTTCTGCGCCGATCAGTGCGCCGCTCTGGATAGCTGCGATAACGCCACGGGTAGTCGGGATGTTGAAGCGCTTGCCGACGCCGTAGCCGCCGCCGGTCCAGCCGGTGTTGACCAGGTAGACCTTGGAGCCGAAGCCGCGGATGCGTTTGATCAGCAGTTCAGCGTATTCGCCAGCCGGACGCGGGAAGAACGGTGCGCCGAAGCAGGTGGAGAAGGTCGACTTGATGCCGCCGCCCGAACCCATTTCAGTGGAACCTACCAGTGCGGTGTAACCCGACAGGAAGTGGTACGCCGCTTGTTCTTCGCTGAGGATCGACACAGGCGGCAGAACGCCGGTCAGGTCGCAGGTCAGGAAGATCACAGCGTTTGGCTCGCCGCCGAGGTTCAGCGGTGCACGTTTTTCGATCAGTTCGCGCGGGTAAGCGGCACGGCTGTTCTGGGTCAGGCTGTCGTCGGCGTAGTCGGCTTTCTTGGTGGCCGGGTCCAGTACGACGTTTTCCAGTACGGCACCGTGCTGGATGGCTTTCCAGATAACAGGCTCGTTCTTCTCGGACAGGTCGATGCACTTGGCATAGCAACCGCCTTCGATGTTGAACACCACGCCCACGCCCCAGCCGTGTTCGTCGTCACCGATCAGGTAACGGCTTTCATCAGCCGACAGGGTGGTTTTACCGGTGCCGGACAGGCCGAAGAACAACGTTACGTCGCCCTCTTCGCCCATGTTGGCAGCACAGTGCATCGGCAGAACGTCGACTGCTGGCAGCAGGAAGTTCTGTACCGAGAACATGGCTTTTTTCATCTCACCGGCGTAACGCATGCCAGCGATCAGGACTTTCCTGGCCGCGAAGTTGAGGATCACGGTGCCATCGGAGTTGGTGCCGTCACGCTCAGGGTCGCAGGTGAACTCTGGAACGTTGAGCACTTGCCACTCGTCTTTGCCAGCCGGGTTGTACTGTTCTGGGTTGATGAACAGGCAACGGCCGAACAGGTTGTGCCAGGCAGTACCGGTGGTCATTTTGACCGGCAGGTAGTGCGCAGGGTCAGAACCGACGTGAACGTGGGAAACGAAGCGCTCGCGCTCGCCGATGAAAGCGGTTACGCGCTCCCACAGGGCGTCGAACTTGTCAGCAGGGAACTTGCGGTTGATTGGGCCCCAGGCAACGGTGTCCTGAGTACCTGGCTCCTCAACAATGAAACGGTCAACCGGCGAACGACCTGTGCGGTGGCCGGTTCTCACAACCAGCGCGCCAGTGTCGGAGAGCTCGCCTTCACCACGTGCCAGTGCTTCTTTAACCAGATCGTTAACGCTCAGATCTGTGTAAATGGCGTTATTTGCTTGCGTCATGAGGTTCCCCGTCGGCCGTTGGCCGAGTGCTCCAAACGTTTTGTAGTAAGAATTTTTGTACTACTACAGCTTAAAAGTGGGCCGGATTATGCCAGAAAAGCCTAAAAATGGTAGGACCCTCCTGTCAGAACACCATCATGGCAGCCTACAGGCTGCCTTGAGGCTCATCAGCTCGTGATTAATGACGCGTATCAGATGGCGAGTCCACGCCACCTCCAGCGAACAACTGCGCGATATCAGTGGCATCGAACAAATAGCGCTGATTGCAGAATTGGCAGTCAATTTCGACCGTGCCGTTGTGCTCCACTACAAGCTGTTGCGCGTCTTCCTGACCCAGGCTGACCAGGGCATTGGCAGAGCGCTCCCGCGAGCAGCTGCAACGGAAAACCAGCGGCTGGATATCGAACATACGCACCGCGTCTTCATGAAAGAGACGGTAAAGCACGGTTTCGTTGTCCAGACTGAGCAATTCTTCAGCGGTCAGGGTGCCTGCCAGCGCTGTCACATGCTCCCACGTTGCCTGCCGCTCTTCGGGCTCCGACTGATGAGCCACGGGCAGTTGTTGCAACAGTAGACCACGGGCGCGTTGGCCGTCGGCATTGAGCCAAAAACGTGTAGGCAACTGCTCTGACATAGCGAAATAGCTGGAAAGGCTTTCCGACAGGTCCACACCGTCGAGGTCGACGATGCTCTGGTAGCGCTTGCCAACCTTAGGGTCGACCGTCAATGCCAGGGAACCGTTTGGCATCAGGTCCTGCAGGGTGGCGCCTGGCGGAATCAAGGCTTCGTCGTAACGGGCGATGCCGCGCAGCTCACGCTCGCTGGAGCACTCGACCATCAACAATGGCACGGCGCCTTCCGAACGGGCCTGAAGCACCAGCAAGCCATCAAACTTCAGGGTACCGACCAGCAAGGCTGCGGCGGCCATGAGTTCGCCGAGCAGTTGTGCGACGGGCTCCGGGTAGGGGTGTTTGGCCAGGACTTCGGCGTAGCTTCGCTCCAACGCCACCAGCTCACCGCGTACGTCGCTTTCATCAAACATGAAGCGTTGGGTGTAATCGATATTCGAAAAATCGTTCATAGGAAAAGAATTCTGAGGTGGGATAAATGATGGCGGACACCTGTGCAGCCCTGATTGGCGCCCCAGGTGCAAAACGCCATGACGATGGCGGCCATTTTATGGGCAATCCGGCGGCCTTCCAAGGGAGAGGCCGTATTAAGCCGACATGGGGCTCGCAGATTGGCTCACATTGCAGGAGTGCGATCCCACCACTCAATCGCTGCCGCTGAACCCATGAAAGTCATGCAACTGGCGACGTTGTTTCTTGGTCGGTCGGCCATCGGTGGTGACGCCCAGGCTGCCGGCCTTGCGCATATCGGCAGCTTTTTCGCGCTTGGCGACGCTTTCCGGTGTTTCGGTGTAGAGCAGCTGCGCTTCAGGGGCGCCACGGCGCACGATCGACAGGGCCTGAACCACCACGGTGCGCTCGTCGAAACCGGTGCGCACCTGGATCTCGTCACCGATGTGCGGCTCTTTGCCCGGCTTGCAACGCTCGCCCCGGCAGTGGACTTTGCCGCTTTCTATCGCCGCCTTGGCCAACGCCCGGGTTTTATAGAAACGGGCAGCCCACAGCCATTTGTCCAAGCGAACTTTGTCGTCTTCGTCTGACTTTTGTGTCATATGAACTCCTCAACCCAGTGATACCCAGAACTGTACTACGTCACGGCGAGCACACAGCAACCCCATCCTCCGATTAAAATACTGCTCATTGGCCCCTGACCTGATAAAACTCGACATGGATTCAGCACGTGATTTGCATCGTGATCGCGTGCATCAGGCTATGGTTCGTGGGGTTGTCACAATGTGTACCGAGTTGGGGGTTACAGTCATCGTGGCCCAGGTTGGTTCTGGTGCCTGGCAGATAGCGTGATACGTACGGAACCGCTTTTTGAAAACATTCGATCATTTGACAGTCATTGGCCTTCGCGAGTGGGTGGCGCTTCCTGATTTAGGGGTGGCGGGCCTGCGGGCGAAAATCGACACCGGCGCAAGCACCTCAAGCCTGCACGCTACCGAAATCGAACCTTTCGAACGCGACGGCGAAAAATGGGTGCGCTTCAATGCGCACCTCGGCACGGTTGTGCAGTTGCGCCATCGCCGCTGCGAAGCGCAGCTGGTGGCCATGAAAACCATAAAAAGCTCCAACGGTCATGCGCAGGTCCGCTACGTCATACGCACCACCCTTGCCTTGGGTGATCGCGTCTGGCCTGTGGAGTTCACGCTGGCATGCCGCAAGGCGATGCGCTATCGCCTGCTGCTCGGTTCCAACGCTTTGATAGACGGCCAGTTGGTGGTCAATCCGGGCATTACTTACGTTCAGGACAAGCCGGCTTTTCCGGCCTCTACTACCTCTGCCACAGGTGTTGCATGAAGATCGCTGTGCTGTCGCGAAATCCGCGTCTGTATTCCACACGTCGCCTGGTTGAAGCCGGGATCGAACGTGGCCATGAAATGGTAGTGATCGATACCCTGCGCGCCTATATGAACATCGCCAGTCATAAGCCGCAGATCCACTATCGCGGCAAGCCGCTGGAAGGCTTCGATGCGGTGATCCCGCGTATCGGTGCGTCTGTGACCTTCTACGGCTGCGCGGTACTGCGCCAGTTTGAAATGATGGGTGTGTTCCCGCTCAACGAGTCGGTGGCCATTGCCCGCTCGCGGGACAAGCTGCGCTCGCTGCAATTGCTCTCGCGTCGTGGTGTTGGCTTGCCGGTGACCGGTTTTGCTCACTCACCGGACGACATTCCCGACCTGATCCAGATGGTCAACGGCGCGCCGCTGGTGATCAAGGTGCTCGAAGGCACTCAGGGTATTGGCGTCGTGCTGTGCGAAACCGCCACGGCAGCTGAATCGGTGATCGAGGCATTCATGGGCCTCAAGCAGGACATCATGGTTCAGGAGTACATCAAGGAAGCAGGCGGCGCGGATATTCGCTGCTTCGTGGTCGGCGACAAGGTCATTGCGTCGATGAAGCGTCAGGCCAAGCCAGGGGAGTTTCGCTCCAACCTGCATCGTGGCGGCAGCGCCAGCCTGATCAAGATCACCCCGGAAGAACGCATGACCGCGATTCGTGCCGCCAAGGTCATGGGCCTGAGCGTCGCTGGCGTGGACATCCTGCGCTCCAACCACGGGCCACTGGTGATGGAGGTCAACTCATCGCCGGGCCTTGAAGGCATCGAAGTGACCACCAGCAAGGACGTTGCCGGGATGATCATCGAGTACCTGGAAAAGAACAGCGGTCCGCACATGACCCGGACCAAAGGGAAGGGTTGATCTACCTCTTTTCTGTAGGAGCCAACTTGTTGGCGAGAAGGCCTGACGCGGTGTGTCAGACCCGCCGCCTCGCGAATGAATTCGCTCCTACAGGGTTATGTGTGACACCACCTAAACCGCATCCCTCGGCAACATCAGCCCCAACGGCAAACGCACCCGAGCTTCAAGCCCACCCCCGGAACGGTTGCGCAGTTCGACGTTGCCGCCGTGCATCGCGGCGATCCGCTTGACGATGGCCAGCCCCAGCCCGGTGCCTTTGCCGCTGCGGGCGCGGTCGCCGCGGATGAAGGGGTTGAAGATCACTTCGATTTCCGAGGGATCAATACCGGCACCACGGTCCAGCACGCTCAGCACCACGTAAGGCGCGCTGGTATCGCCAGATACGTAGGCAGCGACTTCGATGCCATTGCCAGCATGATGCATGGCGTTGCCAATCAGGTTGGTCAGCAATCGCTTCATCGACACCCGACGCAACGGAAACGGCGGGATCGGCTCCAGACACAGCCGGATCTGCTCATCAGCATTGTTGAACGGCGCCACCACGTCGCGCACCAGATCACCGAGGTCGACCTCTTCGATTTCCTCGTCACGACCATCACGAATGAACGCCAGAAACTGGTCCAGAATCGCATCCATGTCTTCGATATCGCGGACCATGCCTTCGGTGAGTTCGTTTTCGCCGGTCATCAACTCCAGTGACAGCCGCAGCCGGGTCAAGGGCGTGCGCAAGTCATGGGAAACACCCGCCAGCATCAGCTCGCGCTCCTGCCCGGCCTGTTCGACGTCTTCGGCCATCTGGTTGAACGCCCGGTAGACCTCGGTCATCTCGCTGGGGGTATCACTGACCGGCAACCGCACACTGCGCCCCTGCCCCAACTGGCGAGCGGCGAATACCAGACGCTTCAAGGGCTGATTGAGCTGACGCACGAAAATCCAGGCCGAGGCCGTGGACAACAGGCCAATGGCGAGGAACCAGCCCAGTACGCTCCAGATCTTCTGACCCCGTAACGGGTGCGGATACAACGGCACTTTCAACCAGCCATCACCCAGGCTCGGCGCCCGAACCCAGAGCGCTGGCGGTGCATGGACGCGCAAACGAACCTCGGTGTCATTGCCCAGTTCGGCCTGCATCTGCCGTTGGTAGATCTCGCTATACGGCCAGTGCTGCTCACCCTCCGGCACGCCGCCGCCGACCACACGAATCAGCCCCGCCGCTTCGGCAATTGCCTCCCGGTCGTTCTCGTTGGCCGCCCAATAGGCACGCAACGTCAGCGCCACACCATGGCTGTATTGACGGTCTACCAGCACGTCCTCATTCATCAGCAGATAAACGAGGGTCAGCGCCTTGGAAAACAGAACGACAATAAGCACCAGCCAAAGGGTGCGGGAGAAAAAGCTTTGCGGGAACCAGAGCGGAGTCTTCATAACTGCAGCTATACACTTTGCAAAGCGAGCCGGGCTCGCAGAAATGCACGAATCGCGAGACCTCAGCCCCACGAACGCAAGAGCCAGTCAGGCCGATAACCTTTACGGGGTTACCGACGTGACTGGCAAATATCAGCGGCGCATCGTGCGCCCCTTGAACGAACGTTTATCGCGTTCCCGCACCATCCGGAACAAACACATAGCCCACGCCCCAGACAGTCTGGATGTAGCGCGGTTTGGACGGGTCCGGCTCGATCAGACGACGCAGACGGGAAATCTGCACGTCGATGGAGCGCTCCAGTGCATCCCATTCCCGACCACGGGCCAGATTCATCAGCTTGTCGCGGGTCAGCGGCTCGCGAGCGTGCATGACCAGAGCCTTGAGTACCGCAAACTCACCGGTGGTGAGCATGTGTACTTCCTCACCGCGCTTGAGTTCACGCGTAGCCAGCGACAGCTCGTAGTCACCGAACGTAACCGACTCGTCTTCGCTGCCAGGCGCACCCGGCACCGGAGCAGACTGGCGACGCAGTACGGCCTTGACCCGCGCCATCAGCTCATCGGGGTTGAAAGGCTTGGCGAGGTAGTCGTCAGCGCCCAGTTCCAGCCCCTTGATACGGCTCAGCTCGTCGCCCTTGGCGGTGAGCATGATGATAGGCACCTGGTTGTTCGCGGCACGCAACCGGCGGCAGGCGGACAAACCGTCTTCGCCAGGCAGCATCAAGTCCAGTACCACAAGGTGAAATACCTCGCGGGACAACAGACGATCCATTTGCTCTACGTTGGCCACAGCACGGGCGCGATAGCCCTTGCTGGTGAAAAAACGCTCTAACAGGCTGCTTAAACCCGGGTCGTCATCAACGATGAGGATTTTTTCGCCTTCAGCAGTTTGTGCAGTGCTGCTCATTAGATGCTCCTTTGATCTCGGCGCGCATTATGGCGTAGCTGCTGTGATGCGCACCGTGTGCATTGTTAGCAGATTTTACTTGCGCCGCCACTGATGACGTTTTTAACACCCTGTTTACAGGGTCTGAATGACGAATATTGCCTTGCCTTGAGCCCTCGATCCCCTAAACAGGGCTCGCTGGGTATAATGCGCCGCCTTCAAAATCCGGCAGCGCCCGGTGGCGCTTAGCTAGCTACCACGTTCAAGAACGTTTTTTGCTCACATGTGTAGGGGTCTGAATGGACAGCATCAATAGCCGCATCGCCGAGGAACTCGGCGTCCGCCCACAACAGGTCGCAGCGGCCGTGGCTCTACTGGATGAAGGTTCCACCGTACCCTTCATTTCCCGCTACCGAAAAGAAGTGACTGGCAGCCTCGATGACACTCAACTGCGTCATCTGGAAGAGCGCCTGCGCTACTTGCGCGAACTCGACGAGCGTCGCATCAGCATCCTTGCCAGCATCGAAGAGCAAGGCAAGCTGACGCCAGAGCTGGCCCGCGACATCAACCTCGCTGACACCAAGACCCGCCTCGAAGACTTGTACCTGCCGTACAAGCAAAAGCGCCGCACCAAGGGCCAGATAGCCCTGGAAGCTGGCCTCGGCGACCTGGCTGACGGCCTCTTCAACGACCCGGGCCTGAACCCGGAAACCGAAGCCGCCCGCTTCGTCGACGCTGAAAAAGGCGTCGCCGACGTGAAGGCCGCGCTGGAAGGCGCCAAGTACATCCTCATGGAGCGCTTCGCCGAAGACGCCAGCCTGCTGGACAAGCTGCGCAGTTTCCTCAAGCAGGAAGCCGTGATCAGCGCCCGGGTTGTCGCTGGCAAGGAAGAAGAAGGCGCCAAGTTCCGCGATTACTTCGAACACGACGAACCCCTCAAGAGCATGCCGTCGCACCGTGCGCTGGCGATTTTCCGGGGCCGCAACGAGGGTTTCCTCAGTTCCGCGCTGAAGGTCGGCGAAGAGCTGCCGGGCACCCTGCACCCGTGCGAAATGATGATCAGCGAGCGTTTCGGCCTGCAAAACCAGAACCGTCCGGCCGACAAGTGGCTGGGCGAAGTGGTGCGCTGGACCTGGAAGGTCAAGCTCTACAGCCATCTGGAAACCGACCTGCTGGGTGAACTGCGCGACGGCGCGGAAACCGAGGCGATCAACGTCTTCGCCCACAACCTGCACGACCTGCTGCTGGCCGCCCCTGCTGGCCCGCGCGCAACCCTGGGCCTGGACCCTGGCCTGCGCACCGGCTGCAAGGTGGCCGTGGTCGACTCCACCGGCAAGCTGCTCGATTACGCCACGGTCTACCCGCACGTTCCGAAAAACCAGTGGGACCAGACCATCGCTGTGCTGGCCGCCCTGTGCGCCAAGCATTCCGTGGACCTGATCGCCATCGGCAACGGCACTGCGAGCCGCGAAACCGACAAACTGGCCGCAGAGCTGATCAAAAAATACCCAGGGCTGAAAATGACCAAGGTCATGGTGTCCGAAGCAGGTGCGTCGGTTTACTCGGCGTCGGAGCTGGCTGCCAAGGAATTCCCGGACCTGGACGTGTCGATCCGTGGCGCGGTCTCCATCGCTCGTCGCTTGCAGGACCCACTGGCGGAGCTGGTGAAAATCGATCCGAAATCCATCGGTGTCGGCCAGTACCAGCACGACGTTTCCCAACTGAAACTGGCCCGCGGCCTGGATGCAGTGGTGGAAGACTGTGTGAACGCCGTGGGCGTCGATGTGAACACCGCATCGGTGGCCTTGCTGGCGCGTATCTCCGGCCTGAACGCCACGCTGGCGCAGAACATCGTGGCTCACCGTGACGAAAACGGCGCCTTCAAGACCCGCGCTGCGCTGAAAAAAGTCAGCCGTCTGGGTGAAAAAACCTACGAGCAAGCGGCTGGCTTCCTGCGTGTGATGAACGGCGACAACCCGCTGGATTCGTCCGCGGTGCACCCGGAAGCCTATCCGCTGGTCCAGCGCATTGCTGCCGAGACCGACCGTGACATTCGCTCGCTGATCGGCGACGCCAGCTTCCTCAAGCGCCTGGACCCGAAAAAGTACACGGATGAAACCTTCGGTCTGCCAACGGTCACCGACATCCTGCAAGAACTGGAAAAACCGGGTCGCGACCCGCGTCCAGAGTTCAAGACCGCTGAGTTCCAGGACGGCGTGGAAGACCTCAAAGACCTGGAACTGGGCATGATCCTCGAAGGTGTCGTCACGAACGTGACCAACTTCGGTGCGTTCGTCGACATTGGCGTGCATCAGGACGGCCTGGTGCATATCTCGGCGCTGTCCGAGAAGTTCATCAAGGACCCGCGCGAGGCCGTCAAGGCCGGTGACGTGGTCAAGGTCAAGGTCATGGAAGTCGACATCCCGCGTAAACGCGTTGGCCTGTCGATGCGCATGAGCGACACACCGGGCGAGAAGATCGATGGCGCTCGCGGCGCACGTCCGGGCTCGTCACCTCGTCCATCGCAACAGAGCGCACCACGCAAGGAAACAGCAGCGCCAGCTCCGGCCAACAACGCCATGGCTTCGCTATTCGCCAACGCCAAACAGTTGAAGAAACGCTGATGGATATTCCTGACGATCTTACCCAGAGTGCCTATTTCAAAACCCTGGGTTGCCGCGTGGTGCGCCTGGACGAGGGCGTTGCCGAAGTAGCATTGCCGCTGGAGCCGCACCTGCGCAATCGCGGCCACGTGATGCACGGGGGCGCGATCTTCAGCCTGGTGGACATCGCCATGGGGCTGGCCTGCTCCAGCTCCCACGGCTTCGATCAGCGCAGCGTGACCATCGAGTGCAAGATCAACTACGTGCGCTCCGTGGCCGAAGGTGAAGTGACCTGTGTTTCCAGGGTGTTGCACGCTGGCCGCCGCACATTGGTGGTCGAAGCCGAGGTTGTACAGGGCGACAAACTCGTCGCAAAAGCACAAGGGACCTTCGCGGTCGTCTAGCTGAACCCGCCCCATTTGCGGTAATTTCGGCACTGTGACAAACAGTGCCGGAGTTTTCCGTTCGTGCTGTAGCAGAATCAGCAATGGGTATCGGCGTTTTCCAACCAAAACCAGGCGACAACGCCAGTTCCTCTTCTTCACCCTTGTAGACCGTCATTTGCAACCCCATATAGGGCCGACTGACGCGTGAAGGAATCCAACTTGAGCGAACTTCTCAACCGCCGCCTGGCCCTGCTTAGCGAGCGCACTAACCTCTCCCTGCTGGAACACTGCCTGCACGGGATCGAGCGTGAATGCCTGCGCGTAACAGGCGAAGCACGCCTGGCGCAGACTCCGCACCCTGAAGCTCTGGGCGCCGCGCTGACCCACGGCCAGATCACCACTGACTATTCCGAGTCACTGCTGGAGTTCATCACTCCGGCGCTGGCTGACCCGGCTGCAACCCTCGACAGCCTGGACAAGATCCACCGCTTCGCCTACAGCAAGCTGGGCGGCGAGTTCCTCTGGAGCCCGTCGATGCCCTGCCCGTTGCCTGCCGAAGAAGATATTCCGATTGCCTACTACGGCACCTCGAATATCGGCCAGCTCAAGTATGTGTACCGCAAGGGCCTGGCCCTGCGTTACGGCAAGACCATGCAGTGCATCGCCGGGATCCACTACAACTTCTCGCTGCCGGAAGCCATCTGGCCGCTGCTGCGTGAAGCGGAAGGGTTCGACGGCACCGACCGGGACTTCCAGTCGTCGTCCTACATCGCGCTGATCCGCAACTTCCGCCGTTACAGCTGGTTGCTGATGTACCTGTTCGGCGCATCCCCTGCGCTGGACGCCGGTTTCCTGCGCGGTCGTTCGCATCAACTGGAACAGTTCGATGCCGACACACTGTACTTGCCGTATGCCACCAGCCTGCGCATGAGCGACCTGGGTTACCAAAGCAACGCCCAGGCCGGCCTGACCCCTTGCTACAACGATCTGGAAAGCTACACCGACAGCCTGCGCAAAGCGGTGGCAACGCCCTACGCGCCGTATGTCGAAATCGGCACCCACAAGGATGGTGAGTGGATCCAGCTCAACACCAATGTGCTGCAGATCGAAAACGAGTACTACTCCAACATTCGTCCAAAGCGCGTGACCTATTCGGGCGAACGTCCGATTCAGGCGCTGGTGGCCCGTGGCGTGCAGTACGTCGAAGTTCGCTGCCTGGACATCAACCCGTTCCTGCCGACCGGCATTGACCTGCCGCAGGCACGCTTTATCGATGCGTTCGTGCTGTATTGCGCCCTGCAAGACAGCCCGCAACTGGCCGACAACGAGTGCTTCAACGCGACCTCGAACTTCCTGACCGTGGTCAAGGAAGGCCGTCGTCCGGGCCTGGAACTGCGCCGCAATGACGAAACCATCGACCTGAAAGCCTGGGCTACCGAGCTGCTGGAAAAGATCACCCCGATTGCGCAATTGCTCGATGCCAGCCACGGCAGCGACGAACATATCAAGGCGATCGACCTGCAACTGGCCAAGGTCAAGGACTCGTCACTGACGCCTTCGGCTCAGGTGCTGGCGAAGATGAACGAATACAAGGAAGGCTTCACAGCGTTCTCGTTCCGTCAGAGCCAAGTCCACGCCGAATACTTCCGCAGCCAGCCATTGAGCGTCGAAGAGCAAGCCGAATTCGAAACCCTGGCGCGTACATCGCTGGCCGAACAGGCAGAGCTGGAGCAAACCGAAGAAATCGTCGATTTCGACACCTTCGTCGGTTCGTATCAGGCGAGTATTTTGTCGATCAGTAACTGATGTGATGTAGATCCCCTGCGGGGATCTATGGCTGCAAACGGGAACCTTGTGGGAGCGAATTCATTCGCGAGAGGCCAGCAAATTCGGCATGTCTGGCGGGTGACACACTGCATCGCGAATGAATTCGCTCCCACAGCTTGCCGCCAGGCATAGAATCTCCCACACAGTCAGCGCAGGTTTATCGCCTGTGCTTACAACGTCTTCTCAAAAATCTTCGAGTTACGCTGGTAGTTGTACAGCGATGCACGGGCGCTTGGCAGACGGTCGACGCTGCTTGGCTCGAAACCACGCTCTCGGAACCAGTGCGCAGTACGGGTCGTGAGGACGAACAGGGTTTTCAGGCCCTGGGCACGGGCGCGGTTTTCGATGCGCTCCAGCAGCTCGTCGCCGCGTCCGCCATGGCGGTACTCGGGGTTGACCGCCAGACACGCCAGCTCCCCCGCATCCGAATCGGCAATCTGATACAGCGCCGCACAGGCAATGATCATCCCCTCGCGCTCGACCACGCTGAACTGCTCGATCTCACGCTCCAGCACCTCACGGGAGCGACGCACCAGAATGCCCTGCTCTTCCAGCGGCGTGATCAGGTCCATCAAACCGCCGACGTCCTCGATGGCCGCTTCACGCACCTGTTCAAACTGCTCCTGCGCCACCAGCGTACCGCCGCCATCGCGGGTGAACAGCTCGGTCAGCAGGGCGCCATCTTCGGCGTAGCTGACGATATGGCTGCGGCCAACGCCACCACGGCAGGCTTCAGCCGCCGCATCCAGCAGTTCAGCCTGATAGTTGTCGCCCAGGCGCTGCAAATGCGCAGGCACCTGCTGAGGCCGCAATTCACGCACCAGGTGGCCATGTTCATCAATCAAGCCGCGTTCAGCGCCGAACAGCAGCAATTTGTCTGCGCCAAGGTCGATGGCCGCGCGGGTAGCGACGTCTTCACAGGCCAGATTGAAAATCTCGCCAGTCGGTGAATAACCCAGCGGCGACAGCAATACGATGGACCGCTCGTCCAGCAGGCGGTTGATGCCCCTGCGGTCGATACGGCGCACTTCGCCGGTGTGGTGATAATCGACACCTTCAAGCACGCCAATCGGCCGTGCCGTCACCAGATTGCCGCTGGCCACCCGCAGGCGCGAGCCCTGCATCGGCGAGGCCGCGAGGTCCATGGACAAACGCGCTTCGATGGTGATGCGCAGATGACCCACTGCGTCGATGGCGCACTCCAGCGTGGCAGCGTCCGTGATCCGCAGCGTGCGGTGGAACTGCGGCTTGAGGCCACGGGCCTCCAGACGGCTTTCGATTTGTGGGCGCGAACCATGCACCAGTACCAGACGCACGCCCATGCTGTGCAGCAGCACCAGGTCGTGGACGATATTGCCGAAATTGGGGTGCTCGACGCCGTCACCGGGAAGCATGACGACGAAGGTGCAATCACGGTGGGCATTGATATAAGGGGATGCGTGACGAAGCCAGTTAACGTATTCGGGCATGACCTGAAGAGCCTGTAAAAAATTGGACGAAACGTAGAAACACACACAGCGCTGTGGTGGTTATCGTCGGAACAGGCTTGGCAACACGCGCACTCTCCTTGTCATCGGGACGTGAGGGGTAAAGCCTGACTCATTGAGCGGTCAGGCAGTAATGTTCGATCAGTTGGCCTAATAGACGCACCGTAGGCTGCAAACGTGACATTTCGAGGTATTCCCCCGGCTGGTGCGCACAGGCGATGTCACCTGGGCCCAGGACAATCGTCTCGCAACCCAGGCGCTGAAGATAAGGCGCTTCGGTGCCAAATGCCACTGCTTCTGCACGATGACCGGTCAGACGTTCAGCTACCCGCACAAGTTCCGCATCGCTGGCCTGCTCGAAAGGCGGCGCTTCCGGGAACAGCGGCGCGTAGTCGATCTGCACCTGATGCAGCTCTGCCAGCGGTTCGAGCTTGCTGCGGATCGCGGCGCGCAACACGCTGGGGTCCATGCCGGGCAATGGCCGCAGGTCGAACTCCAGCGAACACTGGCCGCAAATCCGGTTGGGGTTGTCGCCGCCGTGGATACAACCAAAGTTCATCGTCGGCTGCGGCACGCTGAATTGCGGGTTGCGGTATTTGAGCTGCCACTGTTGGCGCAGGCCTTTCAATTCGCTGATGGCATCGTGCATGGCTTCCAGGGCGCTGTGCCCCAGGCTTGGATCGGACGAATGGCCGCTGCGCCCCAGAATCTCGATGCGCTCCATCATCACGCCCTTGTGCATGCGGATCGGCTTGAGCCCGGTCGGCTCGCCGATCACCGCCGCGCGCCCCAGCGGACGCCCCGCTTCGGCCAACGCACGGGCACCGGCCATGGAGCTTTCTTCGTCACAGGTGGCCAGAATCAGCAGCGGCTGCTTGAACGGTTTATCCAGCAGTGGCCGCACGGCCTCGATGATGAGGGCGAAAAAACCCTTCATGTCACAACTGCCCAGCCCGACCCAGCGGCCATCGACTTCGGTCAGCTTCAACGGATCGGTTTTCCACAGCGCGCCGTCGAACGGCACGGTGTCGCTATGCCCGGCCAACACCAGACCGCCGGGGCCGGTGCCAAAGGTCGCCAGCAGGTTGAACTTGCCGGGGCTCACTTGCTGGATATCGCAGGCAAAGCCCAGGTCGCCCAGCCAGGTGGCCAGCAGGTCGATCACAGGGCGGTTGGTCTGGTCCAGTGAAGCCTGGGTGCAACTCACCGAAGGCGCAGCAATCAGCGCAGCGAACTGTTCTTGCATGGACGGCAGTGGCATGGGCGGTTCCTCGGTGGTGGTTCACTGGCGACCCATCATAGGGCCTTCAGGCCTCAGGATTAAACCGTGACTACTCATGTCCTGTACACTGCTCGGCCTTGCAGCCACGCACTTTCAGGCTGCACCCCGTTATCAGTGATCAGCGTCTGGATTCCCGGCCATGCAGAAAGAAACAGAAATCAAACTCCGCGTCAGCCGCGAAACCCTCGCTGCATTGCGCGAGCACCCGTTACTGAAGAAGCGCAACAAAAGTGGATGGGAGCGTGTCGAGCTGTCCAATCAGTATTTCGACACCCCGGACCGTGATCTGGCCAGCGCCAAAGTCGCATTGCGCCTGCGTGTCGATGGCGACGCCATCATCCAGACCATGAAAACTCGCGGGCAAAGCATTGCCGGCCTGTCCGAGCGCAACGAGTACAACTGGCCTCTGGCAAAAGCCAAGCTGGACCTGAAAAAACTCGAAGGCGACTTCTGGCCAGCCGAACTGGCCGAGCTGGACAAAAAAACCATCAAGCCGCTGTTCACCACCGACTTTGTTCGCGAGAAGGCGGAAATCGCCTGGGGTCGCGGCAAGACCAAGGTTGTGATCGAGGCCGCACTGGATCTGGGCAAGGTCATTGCCGGCAAGCAGAAGGAAGAAATCTGCGAGCTGGAACTGGAATTGCGCGAAGGCGACCCCGCCGCGCTGCTGGAGCTGGCCGCTGAGCTGGCTGCCACCCTGCCGCTGATGCCATGTGACATCAGCAAGGCAGAGCGCGGTTATCGCCTGCTCGACGCCAACAGTTACTCGTTGACCCTGCCTGCTCCGAAGCTGGACCCGGAAATGCCACTGGACGACGCTTATTCGGCGCTGGCCTGGCATTTGCTGGGCAGCAGCCAGCGTCTGGCTGAGCAGTATCGCTTTAACGGCCACTGGCGCTTGCTGCAGGACTGGGTCGCGCTGCTGGCTGAATTGCGTTCGCTGACCGGCAGCCTCGGTCAGGCTGCGCCGCGTGCCTCGACCAACGAACTGCGCACCGCTCTGGATGCCCTGCTGGAAGACTGGCGCCCGCTGGTTCAGGCCGGTCAGGAAGATGGCGACGTGCGCAACGCTGCCCACGAGCAATTCATCGAAGAGCTGGAAGACCCTCGCTGGGGCCTGTTCTCGCTGAACACTTCGCGCTGGTTGCTGGCGCGCAGCTGGACTGCCGAACGTAACAACCGTGGCAACCGTCAGGGCGCTGCGCAACTGGCGAGCTGGCTGCCACGCCTGCTGGCTGACGAAGCGACCGCTCTGCAACTGGCTCGCTACCAGCAGCAGCCGGAAGACCTGGCCGAGCAACTACCACGTATCGAGCGCATCCAGGCCTGGCTGCACCGCGCCCGCACCGAACTGGATCTGCCGGAACTGGACCGCCTGTATGGCGAGCTGAACAAGCTGGAACAACTGGCCCAGTTGCCTATCAGCGACGAAGTCCTGGAGGCTCGCGTGCAGCAAACTATCGTCGTGCTGCAAAGCAAGCCGTGGAAGACGTTGTTGAAGTTGTAAGGCAAAAATTTTGTATGAGTGGGCTTGCCCGCGATAACGGCCGAAGGACGTTTAGTGCCTGCCAGATACATCTTTTCGGGCAAGCCCACTCTACAAGGCTCATCGTCACCGGCCGATCGGCAAACTCGTCGTGGATTTGATCTCCGACAAGGCCACGGTCGAGTTCACTTCCTGAATCCCCGGCACCAGCGATAGCTTTTCGAAGAAGAAGCGCTCGTAGGCTTCGATGTCCGGGGTGACGATACGCAGCAGGAAATCCACCGACCCCATCAGCACGTAGCACTCCAGCACTTCCGGGAACCCGCGAATCGCGTCGGTGAACTCGGTGAAGTTGGAACGGCCATGGGCGTTGAGTTTGACCTCGGCGAAGATTTGCGTGTTGAGGCCGATTTTCTTGCGGTCCAGCAGCGTCACCTGCCGCCGGATCACGCCTTCATCCTTGAGCCGTTGAATCCGTCGCCAGCATGGGGACTGGGACAAACCCACCTCTTCGGCGACCTGCGCACTGGATAGCGAGGCATCCTCCTGCAGCAGCGCAAGGATCTTGCGGTCGTAGGCATCCAGCTCGATTGGCATAACCATTCCCCTAACCCCGCCAACTGCGCATTAATAAGTCGAAACAAAGACAATACCGGCGATCATAGACCAGAACTTTCCGTTATGGCATGTAAGAATTTCTCCACTCGAAACAGGAGAGGCCAGCATGCCCAACCTCGAAAGCGTGTACCACGAAGCCCAACGTCCGGACGCCTGGTCAACCCAGAACGCGCACTGCCGCGCCCGCTACGAAATCCTTGCGAGCGCCGAGCCTGACCTGCTGTGCCGGGTGCTGAACATGTTCGCGATGCAGTACCTGATTCCGCTCCAGGTCAGCGCCCTGCAGCAGGACAGCATGCTGATGATCGAGGTTCAGGTGCAAGAACTGACCTGGCATCGGGCCCAGGTCATTGGTGAAAAAATGCGCAACCTGATCGATGTCTGTTCAGTGGACGTCGCGCAGGTCGAACATTCGCATGCTGCATCCCAGCCCCTGACCCTGGCGGCCGGTTGAGCATGCTCGAAAAAAATCGCAACCCTTAAAGCGCAACTACTGGCACCCTTGGGACTAATCTTGCTCACTCGCTGAGTTGAAACGTCCCCAGGAGCCCGAATGTCTGTCCACGCCTCTGCTTCCCAGGACCGCTGGCTGGATCTGAACGATCTGCTACGTGATCTGGTCGCTCAAGGTTTCATCGACCAGAACAACGCTGAACAAGCCATCACCCAGCGCCGCAGTGCGCAGAACATTCAGTTGCATCCTCTGGAATTCATCGCCGCACAACAGTTGGACAACCTGTTGCGCCCCGGCAAGAAGCTCGACCTGGAAACCCTCACCGTGTGGCTGGCGCAACAATGCGGCCAACCCTACCTGCGCATCGACCCGCTGAAAATCAATGTCGCCGCCGTCACGCCGCTGATGTCCTACGCCTTTGCCCAGCGCCACAAAATTCTGGCCGTGGCCGTGGACCGTGAGGCCGTGACCATCGCCAGTGCCCAGCCCTACGTCAGCGCCTGGGAAGCCGACCTGACCCACGTCCTGAAACTGCCGATCAAACGTGTGGTTGCCAGCCCGGCTGATATCCAGCGCCTGGCGGTGGAGTTCTACCGATTGGCGAAGTCCGTCAGCGGCGCCAGTTCGACTGATCAGAAAATGAGCAACATGGGCAACTTCGAACAGTTGCTCAAGCTCGGTGCCAGCGACCAGGAGCCCGACGCCAACGACGCGCATATCGTCAATATCGTCGACTGGCTGTTCCAGTACGCCTTCCAGCAGCGCGCCAGTGACATCCACATCGAGCCACGCCGCGAACAGGGCACCGTGCGTTTTCGTATCGATGGCGTGCTGCACAACGTCTATCAGTTCCCGGCGCAGGTCACGATGGCGATTGTCAGCCGCCTGAAAAGCCTGGGCCGCATGAACGTCGCCGAGAAGCGCAAACCCCAGGACGGCCGGGTCAAGACCACGACACCCGACGGCGGCGAAGTGGAGCTGCGTCTTTCAACGCTGCCTACCGCGTTTGGCGAAAAGATGGTGATGCGGATCTTTGACCCGGAAGTGCTGCTCAAGGACTTCGATCAACTGGGGTTTTCCAGCGACGACCTGCGCCGCTGGCAGGACATGACGCGCCAGCCCAACGGCATCATCCTGGTCACCGGCCCGACCGGCTCTGGCAAGACCACCACGCTGTACACCACGCTCAAGAAGCTGGCGACCTCGGAAGTGAATCTGTGCACCATTGAAGACCCCATTGAAATGGTCGAACCGGCCTTCAACCAGATGCAGGTCCAGCACAACATCGACCTGTCGTTCGCCAGCGGTGTGCGGGCACTGATGCGGCAAGACCCGGACATCATCATGATCGGTGAGATCCGGGATCTGGAGACCGCTGAAATGGCGATCCAGGCGGCGCTCACCGGTCACCTGGTGCTGTCGACCCTGCACACCAACGATGCGCCCAGCGCCATCAGCCGGATGCTGGAACTGGGGGTGCCGCACTATCTGCTCAAGGCCACCATTCTCGGGGTCATGGCCCAGCGTCTGGTAAGAACGCTTTGCCCCCACTGCAAGGCCCCCATCGATCTGGACGAAACCGACTGGCAAACCCTGACCCGCCCCTGGCAGGCGCCGGTCCCTGCGGGTGCGCAACGGGCCGTCGGCTGCGTGGAATGCCGCGACACCGGCTATCGGGGCCGCGCCGGGGTGTACGAGATCATGGTGATGTCTGACGGCATCAAAGCACTGATCAACGCCGACCTGGACCTCACGGCGATGCGTCGTCAGGCGTTCAAGGAAGGCATGCGCAGCCTGCGCCTGTCCGGCGCCCAGAAAGTCTCCGCCGGGCTGACTACGCTTGAAGAAGTGCTGCGGGTTACGCCGCAGAGTGAGCAGCGGTAGCGGGCATAAACGGCACGATACTGTTGGAGCGGGGCTTGCCCGCGATGGCGTCAGTCGTGAGATGTTTCGGTCACTGACACACCGAAATCGCGGGCAAGCCCACTCCTACAGGTCCCGCGCCTTGCCAGAGATTCGGGCCTACACACAAAACCTCTGTGGGATGCTCTATGGTTGGCTGCAATATTTGTGGGAGCGAATAGTGCTGATCACATCTTGAACAAATGTATTTCGAGTTAAATCGCCCTTTGTGGCTGCTTTCTGCCTAAATGGCGCGAGGCAACATCCATCAACAGACCAACAGGGAAATGTTATGCAAATCGGCAGTGTGGTTTTACTGTTCGTCGGACTGGCGATCGCCATCGTGTTCATGGGTTTCAAGGTGGTCCCCCAAGGCTATCAATGGACCGTCGAGCGTTTCGGCCGTTATACCAACACCCTCAAACCGGGCCTGAACATCATCGTGCCGGTGATGGACCGCATCGGGCGCAAGATCAATGTGATGGAGAGCGTGCTGGACATCCCGCCGCAGGAAGTCATCACCGCCGACAACGCCACCGTGCAGATCGACGCCGTGTGTTTCTTCCAGGTGGTCAACACCGCCCAGGCCGCCTACGAGGTCAACAACCTCGAACACGCGATCCGCAACCTGTTGCAAACCAACATCCGTACCGTGCTCGGCTCCATGGAGCTGGATGCGATGCTCAGCCAGCGCGACAACATCAACGAGAAGCTGCTGCGGACCGTGGATGAAGCCACAGCGCCGTGGGGCATCAAGATCACCCGTATCGAAATCAAGGACATCAGCCCGCCAGCGGACCTGATGGCGGCGATGTCCGGGCAGATGAAAGCCGAGCGGATCAAGCGCGCCCAGATCCTGGAAGCCGAAGGCCTGCGTGCCTCGGCGATCCTGACGGCGGAAGGCAAGAAGCAGGCGCAGATCCTGGAGGCAGAAGGCGGTCGTCAGGCGGCGTTCCTGGAGTCCGAAGCGCGTGAGCGGCAGGCCGAAGCAGAAGCCCGGGCCACCCAGGTGGTTTCCGAGGCGATTGCCAGCGGTAACGTGCAGGCCATCAACTACTTCGTGGCGCAGAAATACATCGATGCGCTGGGCAAGCTGGCCTCGGCCAACAACAGCAAAGTGATCCTGATGCCGCTGGAAGCCAGCCAGGTGATTGGTGTGGTGGGCGGCATCGGCGAAATCGTCAAGGCCACCTTCGACAACCAAAACACCGCCAACAAAAAGGCCTGAGGGATGACCCATGTGGGAATACCTGCATAACCTGTCGTTCTGGGACTGGCTGGGGCTGGGCACCGTGCTGTTGATCCTCGAGGTATTTGGCGCCGGCGGCTATCTGTTGTGGATTGGCGTTGCAGCGGCAGGTGTCGGGGTACTGACATTCCTGTTCCCCGCACTGCCCTGGGCGGCGCAGTTTCTGCTGTTCGCGGCACTGTCGGTGCTGACCGCCGTGTATTGGTGGCGGCGCCAGCGGGTTGCCGTCAGGGTCTCTGACCAACCGGGCCTGAACATGCGCGGCCAGGAACTGATTGGCCGCACCTTCGTCGTCCAGAGCGCGATTGTCGGAGGTCGCGGCAAGATCAAGGTCAATGACGGCGTATGGATGGTGACCGGCCCGGATGCACCGGTTGGCAGCCAGGTGCGGGTGGTCAGTCAGGATGGGGCGGTGTTGCGGGTTGAGGCGGTGTAACGAACAAACGGAACTACCGCCAGACTCCCGGTATCCAATTGTTTCAGAACAACCACATCGGAGTACCCCATCATGCGTCTCAAGCTTGCTGTCGCCACGTTAGCCCTGCTTTCACTCCCGGTCGGTTCAGCGATGGCTGACGGGTTCTTGCGTGATGTGATTTCCTCAGGCGCGACCACCGGTTCCACCTACCTGACGTTCAAGGACCACAAACTGATCGTCGCTGCCCAGGATGATGCGGGTAGCTTTGTTGCCAGCAATGGCGGCATTCGTGGCCCGTTCCTTGAAGCCGCCATGCAACAGGTGCGCACCGACAATCCAGGGCTGAAAGCCTCGGACATGGACCTGGCCAACGCGATTCTGGCCAAGAACCTGGTTGCCGACGACCAGTAATCCTGACTGTCGCTTTTTGTTCAAAAAAAATGCCGCTCATCTGAGCGGCATTTTTGCGTTCAACCCACAGGTTCGCGCACTTACTCGCCGATAGCAGCCTTGTAGCCCGCCGCGTCCAGCAGTTTGTCCAGCTCAGCGGTGTTACTTGGCTTGACCTTGAAGATCCACGCTTCGTAAGGATTGTCGTTCAGCGACTCAGGCGCGTCGCCCAGGGCTTCGTTGACGGCGATCACTTCCCCGCCCACTGGCGAGTAGATGTCCGAAGCCGCCTTGACCGACTCGACCACACCCGCTGCATCAGCGGCTGCGAACACCTTGCCGATTTCCGGCAGCTCGACGAATACCACATCGCCCAATGCTTCCTGGGCATGGTCGGAAATACCGACGGTGATGGTGCCGTCCGATTCCAGACGTGCCCATTCGTGGCTTTCGGCGAAACGCAGTTCGGCGGGAATATTGCTCATTTAGTCATCCTCTACATCAAGTCAGCGGAAAACCCGCCAGGGAAGGTTCAGATCAGGGCTTTGCCATGACGTACAAAAGTCGGTTGGACCACACGGACCGGGTACCACTTGCCACGAATTTCAACTTCGGCGCGATCGGCAGTCGCCATCGGCACGCGCGCCAAGGCAATCGACTTGCTCAGCGTAGGAGAGAAACTACCACTGGTGATCTCCCCTTCGCCAACTTCTGCGATGCGCACGACCTGACGGGCCCGCAAAACACCCCGCTCTTCGAGTACCAGACCCACCAGTTTGGAGCCGATACCGGCTGCCCGCTCGTCTTCCAGCGCGGCACGCCCGATGAAATCACGGTCAGCAGGCTCCCAGGCAATGGTCCACGCCATATTCGCGACTAACGGTGACACATGCCGGTCGATGTCTTGGCCATAAAGGTTCATACCGGCCTCAAGCCGCAAAGTATCGCGGGCGCCCAGACCGATGGGCGGAATGCCAGCGCCAACCATATCGTTGAAGAAGCTAGGGGCCTGTTCGGCGGGCAGGATGATTTCCAGCCCGTCTTCACCGGTATAACCGGTACGGGCAATGAACCAGTCGCCTTCGCTCTGGCCTTCGAACGGCTTGAGGGTCTGGATCAACGCGGCTCGCGCACTGGTCACCAGCTCGGCAATCTTCTGCCTTGCATGGGGCCCTTGAATCGCCAGCATGGCCAGTTCGGGCCGCTCGTGCAGTTGCACATCGAGGCCCGCCAGATGCGCTTGCATCCAGGCCAGGTCGGTAGCCCCCGTGGCAGCGTTGACCACCAGCCGGTAACCGCTGTCGGTGAGATAGACGATCATGTCGTCGATGATCCCGCCGTCGGTATTGAGCATCGCGCTATAAAGCGCGCGACCCGTGCTTTGTAACCTGCCGACATCATTTGCCAGCAGGTGTTGGAGCCAGGCCTTGGCCTGACTGCCGCTGATATCGATGACGTTCATGTGAGAGACGTCGAAAATCCCACAGTCGCGACGCACTTGATGGTGCTCCTCGACTTGTGAGCCGTAGTGCAACGGCATATCCCAACCACCAAAATCGACCAGTTTCGCGCCAAGCGCGAGGTGCAGGTCAAAGAGGGGCGTACGCTGTCCCATGGGTTTCTCCTTCCGGGCGTGGCGAAGGTGCGAACTGACATGACCCTTGCGCGAGCCCCCATGACTCGGGGTCTGGAGCGGATAACAGCAAGCGAAAGGTCTGACAGACCGCACCGATTGCGGCGCATTGTAGCCGCAAGGTGGTAGACCCGCACCTAGCCGATCTGACGGGCCGAGCGTCTGATCAAACCGATGACCGGCAGCAACCCCACTAGCACCAGCGTTAGCGCGGGTAGCGAGGCCCTCGCCCATTCGCCTTCACTGGTCATTTCGAAGATGCGCACGGCGAGGGTGTCCCATCCAAATGGACGCATTAGCAAGGTCGCCGGCATCTCTTTGAGTACATCCACGAACACCAGCAGCGCCGCGCTCAGGGCGCCGGGGACCAGCAGCGGCAAGTACACCGTGAAGAACAACCGCGGCCCGCTGCCCCCCAGACTGCGTGCGGCCTCGGGAAGTGAAGGGCGGATGCGCGCCAGGCTGTTCTCCAGAGGGCCATAGGCCACAGCGATGAAGCGCACCATATACGCCAGCACCAGCGCTGCCAGACTGCCCAGCAACAGCGGTTTGCCCGCGCCACCGAGCAGGTTTGAAAGCGGGATTACCAGTTCGCGATCCAGATAACTGAACGCCAGCATGATCGACACCGCCAGCACCGAGCCCGGCAGCGCATAACCGACGTTGGCAAGGCTGACACCCGAACGAATCGCCCGGGTGGGGGCCAACCGATTGGCGAAGGCCAGCAGCAGCGCCACGCTGACCGTGACCAGGGCCGCGATACCGCCCAGGTATAGCGTGTGCAGGATCAGGCCGGTGTAGCGCTCATCCAGATCGAAACGCCCCCGCTGCCAGAACCAGACCACCAGTTGCAGCAGCGGTATGACGAAGGCGCAGGCAAACACCAGCAAACACCAGCCACTGGCGGCCCAGGCCTTGATGCCGCGCAGGTGATACAGCGCCTTGACCCTCGGGCGCTCGTTGGTCGGGCGACTGGCGCCTCGGGCACGGCGTTCGCCGTACAGCACCACCATCACCGCCAACAGCAGCAGACTCGCCAGCTGCGCGGCGCTGGAGAGGCTGAAAAAGCCGTACCAGGTCTTGTAGATGGCCGTGGTGAAGGTGTCGAAGTTGAACACTGAGACGGCGCCGAAATCCGCCAGGGTTTCCATCAGTGCCAGCGCCACGCCTGCACCAATCGCCGGGCGCGCCATGGGCAATGCCACCCGCCAGAATGCTTGCCAGGGCGATTGCCCCAGTACCCGCGCCGCTTCCATCAGCCCTTTACCCTGCGCCAGGAACGCCGTGCGCGCCAGCAGGTAGACGTAGGGGTAGAACACCAGCACCAGAACGATGATGACCCCACCGGTGGAGCGGACACGCGGCAAGCGCAGGCCGGTGCCGAACCACTCCCGCATCAGGCTTTGCACGGGGCCTGCGAAATCCAGCAGACCGACGAAGACGAACGCGAGGACATAAGCAGGGATGGCAAATGGCAGCATCAATGCCCAATCCAGCCACCGTCGACCCGGGAACTCGCAAAGGCTGGTCAGCCACGCAAGGCTGACACCCAGCAGCGTGACGCCGATGCCGACACCGACGATCAACTGCAGGGTATTGCCCAGCAGGCGCGTCATCTGGGTTTCCCACAGGTGCGACCAGATCTGCTGGTCGATGGTCTGCCAGGACAACAACAAGACGCTCAGCGGCAACAGCACCAGGGCTGCGACAGCAAAGACCAGGGGATACCAGCGGCGTTGGGCGGGATGGGCCACGGTTACTCTCGAAATGAGCAGTCAGTTCCAACCAGCCCGGTCCATCATCCGAATGGCTTCGGCCTGACGTCGGCCTGCCACTTCAACGGGAATGGTGTCGGCCTTGAACTGGCCCCAACTGGCGACTTCTTCGGACGGCGCCACTTTCGGGTTAGCCGGAAATTCCTGGTTGATGCCCGCGAAGATCTTCTGTGCCTCAGGCCCGGTCATCCATTCCACCAGGGCCTTGGCGGCATCCGGATGCGGCGCGTATTTGGTCAGGCCAATACCCGACAGGTTGACGTGCACCCCGCGGTCGGACTGGTTTGGCCAGAACAGGGCAACGGCCAGCTTCGGGTTCTGCTTGTGCAGGCGACCGTAATAGTAGGTGTTGACGATGCCCACGTCGCACTGGCCGGCGTTGATGGCTTCCAGCACTGCGATGTCATCGGAGAACACATCGGTGGACAGGTTGTTGACCCAACCCTTGAGGATCTTCTCCGAAGCCTCGGCACCATGAGTTTCGATCAGGGTGGCGGTCAGCGACTGGTTGTAGACCTTCTTGGCCGTGCGTAGGCACAGGCGCCCTTCCCAGTTCTTGTACGCCAGCTCTTCGTAGGTGGACAGTTCAGCCGGTTTAACACGGTCAGTGGAGTAGGCGATGGTCCGCGCCCGCAGGCTCAGGCCGGTCCAGGCGTGGGTGGAGGAACGGTACTGGGAAGGAATGTTGGCGTCGATCACAAGCGAGGTGAACGGCTGCAGAATGCCCATCTGCTCGGCTTGCCACAGGTTGCCGGCATCGACTGTCAGCAGCAGGTCGGCGGTAGCATTCTGACCTTCGGCCTTGATCCGCTGCATCAGCGGGGCTTCCTTGTCCGTGATGAACTTGATCTTGACGCCGGTCTCGGCGGTGTAGGCATCGAATACGGGCTTGATCAGTTCATCGATGCGCGATGAGTACACCACCACCTCATCAGCGGCCTGGGCGGTGCCGCCGAGCACTGTCAGTGTCAAAGCAGCCAGGAATCGCTTGCTTGCCTGCATGGGAGTGGGCCTCGTGATCGCAAAAATTGAGGCGAAAGGGTAGTGAATCCCATTTACGTACTCAAACCTTGATCACGATAGAGCGTTACTGGATGTTGCGGCTCATGACCGTTGCACTCACTCCAACTGTAGAAGCGTGGCTTGCCCGCGAATGCGGTGGTAGTGATTACAGCCTCGCCAACTCAGGCAAGTCGCCAGACAACCCCAAAGCCTGACGCACGAACATGGCCTTGGCTTCGGGCAGTTGCTCGACCCATTTCAGGCCGGTGTTACGCAGCCAGCGCAGTGGCAGCGGATCGGCCTGGAACAGGCGTTCGAAGCCTTCCATCGCGGCCATCAGCGCCAGGTTGTGGGGCATGCGGCGGCGTTCGTAGCGGCTGAGCACGCGCACATCCGCAAGCCGTTCGCCCCGGTCGACGGCATGCTGCAGTACTTCGGCCAGCACGGCGGCATCCAGGAAGCCCAGGTTCACACCCTGCCCGGCCAGCGGATGGATGGTGTGAGCGGCGTCGCCGATCAAGGCCAGCCCTTCGGCCACGTAGCGCTTGGCATGACGCTGACGCAGCGGCACGCACAGGCGCGGGTCAGCAGAGATGACGCCACCCAGACGCCCTTCGAACGCCTGTTCAAGCTCGAGACAGAAGGCCTCATCAGGCAATGCCGTCAGGCGCTCGGCTTCAGCGGGCGTGACAGACCAGACAATCGAACACCAGTTTTCGCCTTCCCGCGCCAGTGGCAGAAAAGCCAGCGGGCCATCGTCGGTGAAGCGCTGCCAGGCCGTCTTGCGATGCGGCTTAGTGGTGCGCACGCTGGTGACGATGGCGTGGTGCAGGTAATCCCATTCACGGGTCTGTGTGCCGGTCAGGCGTCGGACCGCCGAGTGCGCGCCATCGGCTGCAACCACCAGTGGCGCACGCAAGGTGCGGCCATCGGCCAGGGTCAGCAGCCAGTCATCGCCGGAGCGACGCATCTGTTCCAGGCGAGCGTTGGCGAGCAGGCCAATATCGCTGTCGTGCAGGCACTCGACCAGCGCGTCCTGCACCACGCGGTTTTCGACGATGTGGCCCAGCACCTGGGCATGCACACTGGACGCCGAAAAATGGATCTGCCCGGTGCCACTGCCGTCCCAGACCTGCATTTCGCCATAGGGGCTGACACGACGGGACTCGATGCCTTCCCAAACGCCCAGGCGCTCGAGGATCCGCTGGCTGGCCACCGACAAGGCACTGACGCGTGGCTCGAACGCCGACTGCGGATCGAAAGGCTTGACGCTCAGCGGGCTGCCGTCGACCACCAGAATATTCAGGCCACTGCCCCGCAACGCCAGCGCAAGTGCGCTACCGACCATTCCAGCACCGACAATCAGCAGATCTGCGTGCGTTTCCATGCTTTAAATCGTTCTCGCCTGTGGCATGCGCCACGAATGAAAAAATACGGCCCTAGACATCGGACCGAGTCCCCAGGCCCATGGCCTGACGGGCAAACCAGCGTTTGGCCGGCGGCAGCAGGTCCAGGCCCAGCAAACCGAGGTTGCGCCCGGTGGCCACCAATGGCTGGTTGCTGCCGAACAGGCGCGTGACCTTATCGGAAAAGCCCACCGTCATCTGCTGATCCAGCAATTGGCGCTCTTGATAACGCTGCAAGGTGGCGAAGTCGCCCGGCTTTTTATCGCTGGTCAACAGCGCTTCAGCCAGGGCCGTCGCATCGCGCAGGGACAGGTTGAAGCCCTGACCGGCAATCGGGTGCAGGCTGTGGGCAGCGTTGCCCAGGACCACCAGATGCGAGCGCACTTGCTCTTCGGCTTCGATCAGGGTCAGCGGATACAAATGCCGGACACCGACCTGGCGCAAAGCACCCAGTCGATAACCGAATACACTTTGCAGTTCGCTCAGGAAACTGCGGTCGTCCAGTTCGGCAAGGCGCTTGGCGTCCATCCCCAGGCGGGTCCAGACCAGCGCACAACGATTTTCCGGCAGCGGCAGCAAGGCCAGCGGGCCTTCATCGGTGAAGCGCTCGAAGGCCTGGCCGCAGTGGGCTTCGCTCGGGGTGATATTGGCGATCAACGCACTCTGGTTATAAGGCCGGGTACGCACGCCGATGCCCAACTGCTCGCGCAGGCTGGAACGGCCGCCGTCAGCGAGTACCGCCAGATCACATTCCAGCTCGGTTTCGTCGTCCAGCGTCAGGCGGTAACCGTCTGCCAGGGCCTGCATCTGCTTGACCTCGGCAGGTACGCGCCAACTGACCACATCCTTGTCCAGACCCTGCCACAGGCACTGACCCAGCCAAGCGTTTTCCACCACATAACCCAACGCGGGCACGCCCTCTTCAATGGCCGACAAACGCGCTGCGCCAAAACGGCCACGGTCGGACACCTGAATATGCAGGATGGGTTCGGCGCGCCGAGAGATCTGCTGCCAAAGGCCCAGGCGCTCGTAGATCTGCCGGGCGCCAAAGGACAGCGCCGAAGAACGTGCATCGTAACTGGGCTGATAGGTATCACCGGGGGCGAACGGCTCGATCAGCACGATCTTCCAGCCCCGCGCCTTGGCTCCGGCCTGCAGCGCCAACGCCAGGCTCGCACCTACCAGACCGCCGCCGACGATGGCCAGATTGAAGCGGCTCATGCGACCTCTGCCCGGGCAGCGGCCATCAGGGCCTCGATTTCAGCGACAGCCTTGGGTACGCCGCTGGTCAGGATGTCACAGCCTTGTTTGGTGACCACCACATCGTCCTCGATCCGCACGCCAATCCCTCGCCATTTCTTCGCGACGTTCTGATTGTCCGGGGCCACATAGATGCCCGGCTCAACTGTCAGCGTCATACCGACTTCCAGCACACGCCATTCGCCACCGACCCGGTAGTCGCCGACGTCATGCACGTCCATGCCCAGCCAATGCCCGGCGCGGTGCATGTAAAACGCTTTGTACGCTTCGCGGCTGATCAACTCGTCCACGTCGCCTTGCAACAGGCCAAGCTCCACCAGCCCGGTGGTGATGACCCGCACTGTGGCTTCATGGGCCTGATTCCAGTGTTTGTCCGGGCCGATGGCGGCAAACGCAGCTTCCTGGGCCTTGAGCACCAGCTCGTAGATGGCTTTCTGTTCGGGGGAGAACTTGCCGCTGACCGGAAAGGTGCGAGTGATATCACTGGCATAGCAGTCGATCTCACATCCGGCGTCGATCAGCACCAGGTCTCCGTCCTTGAGCTGCGCATCGTTCTGCTGGTAATGCAGGATGCAGGCGTTGCGACCCGAAGCGACGATGGAGCCATAGGCCGGCATCTTCGCCCCGCCCTTGCGGAACTCGTAATCCAGCTCGGCTTCGAGGCTGAACTCGAATAGCCCGGCACGGCTGGCCTGCATCGCCCGCACGTGGGCACGGCCCGAAATTTGCGCCGCCTCGCGCATGACTTTTATTTCGGCTGCCGACTTGTACAGACGCATGTCGTGCAGCAGGTGGTCCAGCGCCACGAATTCCTTGGGCGGTTGCGCGCCCTGGTTCGCCTTGGAGCGGATGACGTTGATCCAGTCCATGACATGGCGATCGAACTCAGGGTTACTGCCCATCACCGAATACACCCGGTCGCGCCCTTCGATCAGGCCCGGCAGGATGTCGTCGATGTCATTGATCGGGAAGGCGTCGTCGGCACCGAAGTCGCGAATCGCGCCTTCCTGGCCTGCACGCAGCCCGTCCCACAATTCTCGCGTGGGGTTGCGCTCGCGGCAGAACAACACGTATTCGCCATACTCGCGGCCCGGGATCAGCACGATTACCGCTTCGGGTTCAGGAAAGCCGCTCAGGTACTGAAAATCACTGTCCTGGCGGTACACATGTTCGACATCACGATTGCGAATCGCAACGGCCGCAGCGGGCAGGATTGCGATACTGTTGGGTTCCATCTGCGCCATCAGGGCCTTGCGTCGACGGGCGTATTCCGACTTCGGGATATGAATCATTGGCAGGCGGGTTCCCTTTTTTGAGCGCTCCGGTCGCGCAGTGCGTGACGCACGACCGGATTCGCAGTGATGAGCGATCAGTGCAGAGAAGGCTTAGGTTCGGCGGCAGCCGGTTTGTTGCATTCGGTGAACAGCAACAGCGGCGCGACCCGCAGGTATTCCATGACTTCCATGTAGTCGGTCTCACCATCTTCAGACTCTTCCAGTGCATCCTGCACCTGAGCGATGGCGGCCAGGTCCTGCAGGACTTCCATCGCTTCGGCGCTGATGGCGTTGTCGCGGGCGGTCAAGCCGAAGCCGGCCAGGAAGCCCTGGCACCACTGGCCCAGCGCAATGGCGCGGTCGCCCAATGGTTCGTCGTCGCCTGGCAGCAGCAGTACGACGGTCATGTCGTCGCTGCCCAGCTCGCCCTTGACCATCTCTTGCAGGCCGATCAGGGCCTGACGGACGTTGTCTTGCGGCTCGGTGCCCAGCACGTCGGCAGCGTCAATCAACCAGCCGTCGATTTCAAACCCTGCGCCTGCACAACTGCGGCCTAATAGAAGACCGTGCAGTTCAGCAGGGGAAACAGGATGATCACCGGTGCTGAGCAGGGTGGCGAAGGCTTTATACGGGGAATTCTGAATGGGCATGGGTAACTAGTCGCCAAACGGCGCAATGTCTAGAATGGAGGCCTTGTATCCTAGACTATCCGCGCGACAAGATCACCAAGGCGGCTGTCCAAGGCTGTGGCTTAGAGCCAGCTTGCACACCACTCATCAGAAAGTATTCAGTGGAACACAATGGAAGACACCGACCTGCAAGCGCTGATGGCCCGACTGGAATTATTGATCAAACGTGTCGAGCAACTAAAAAGCCAGAATGGACTCCTATTAGCTCAGGAAAAATCCTGGCGCGAGGAACGCGCTCACCTCATTGAAAAAAACGAAATCGCCCGGCAAAAGGTCGAATCGATGATTTCGCGCCTCAAAGCCCTGGAGCAAGACTCATGAGCAATGGCAACAGCGTCACCGTTCAAATTCTCGACAAGGAATACTCGATCATTTGCCCTCAGGAGGAGCGCACCAATCTGGTCAGCGCTGCGCGTTACCTGGATGGCAAGATGCGCGAAATCCGCAGTAGCGGCAAAGTCATCGGCGCCGATCGCATTGCCGTGATGGCCGCACTGAACATCACCCATGATCTGCTGCACAAGCAGGATCTGCCTGACGTGCAGGTCAACGGTTCGACCCGTGAGCAAGTGCGCGATCTGCTTGAAAGGGTTGATCTAGTGCTGGCGACGGATACGGATTCGAAGCAGGACTAATTTTTTCAGGGTGTTTCGGGTATACTCGCGCCACTCCCTGGAGTGCTTGCCAGTCGGTCATGTCCCTGAGCCGATACGCACAACCACGGGGGTTGCACGTTGGGGTTGGTGTGCATGTCCGCTTGACGGAAAGCCTTAAAACCTCCTGCAATCTCCACCTTGAACTTTCGGGTTCAAGGGCTACACCGACAGCGGTTCGTCGGGGAGTCCTGAAATTCCATTCATTGCCAACCCTGTTGTCTGGCAATGATCATCACGGGCGCGCCTTCCTGGTGTGCTCGCCTGATTCAACCCATGGATCAGCCCGCATGACCCATCGTCCATGACCAGCGCCACGCCCCTTTCGCGCCAGCAATTGCGTCGCCTCCTGCGTAACGCACGCCGCGCGCTGAGTCCCAGCCAGCAACGCCAGGCTGCCCGCGGCCTGTACCGTCAGTTGGCGCAACACCCTCTGTTCCGTCGCGCCCGACATGTCTCGCTGTACCTGCCCATGGACGGCGAGATCGACCCGCGTCTGCTGCTGCGCGCCGCTCAACGACGAGGCAAGGCCACTTACCTGCCCGTACTGAGTGCATGGCCGCGAACCAAGATGGTGTTCCAGCGTGTACGACCGGGCGAGAAATTCCGGCCCAACCGCTTTCGCATCCCCGAGCCTCGAATCAACCCGGCCCGGCAGCGCAAGATCTGGGCACTGGATCTGATCCTGATGCCGCTGGTGGGCTTCGATGCTGAAGGTGGTCGCCTGGGAATGGGTGGCGGCTTCTATGATCGCAGCCTGGCCTATCAGGCACGCCGAAAGACCTGGCGCAAACCGACGCTGCTGGGCCTGGCACATGAATGTCAGAAGGTGGAACGACTGGCGCAGGCCAGTTGGGATGTACCGCTACAGGGCACGGTGTCTGATAAAGGTTGGTATTTGGCCGGGTAAGTTATCTTGCGGCCACACCACAAACCCCGGTCGCTTCAACAGGGGTCTATTTTTTAAATCAATGCCGCGATGGCTGCGACTTCTGCTGCTGAGTGATCTCTACAGGCGCATCCGCCTTGCTCGCCCACAAACTCTGGGCGTAGCCCGTTGTCACGACACCCAAGCCGAACAAAATAACCAATATCCACAGTAAATCCGGCTTGCGATTCATTGACTGCCCTCCTTAGGCAAATCAATACGATGTCAGCATCGGTTTTTTATAGGCCGTGCAGCAGCGTGAAGCTTAAAATCCCGGCATTCTCCGACAACATGAACCGACACGCAAATGGTGACGTCAACCGACTGTCGGTTTGTCATAAACGCGTCGGACAACTTGTCCATTCGCAGATTCTGGAGCACAAAAAATGGCCTATTGGCTGATGAAATCCGAACCGGAAGAGTTGTCGATCACCGCGCTACAGGCCTTGAAAACAGCCCGCTGGGACGGCGTTCGCAACTATCAGGCTCGCAACTTTCTGCGGTCGATGGCCGTGGGTGACGAGTTCTTTTTCTATCATTCCAGCTGCCCCGAACCGGGCATTGCCGGCATCGCCCGTATCAGCGTCGCGGCATACCCGGACCCGACCGCGCTGGAGCCGGAAAGCCATTACTTCGACCCCAAAGCCAATGCCGACAAAAACCCCTGGAGCGCCATCGACGTGGAATTCGTCGAGACCTTCCCGAAAGTCCTGAGCCTGGGTTACCTGAAGCAACAAGCCGCCCTTGAGCAATTGCCATTGGTACAAAAAGGCAGCCGGCTTTCTGTCATGCCAGTGACTGCCGAACAATGGACAGCAATCCTGGCACTGCGCTGATCAACGCTTACTGGACGATGAGGTTATTGAACAGCAAGTCTTCAACCACAGGCTTGCCTTCTTCATCGCTCATGACTTGCTGGACCTGCTTGAGGGCTTCCTGGCGAAGTTTTTCCTTCGAGTCGGCGCTGCTCAGGCTGTCGACGGTCTGCTGGGTGAACAACGCCACCAACTGATTACGAATCAGCGGGTCGTTGCGTTTGACCGCCGCCTGGGCGTCAGCACCGGTCACACGCAGCGCGATATCGGCCTTGAAAACATGCAACTTCGGGCCGCCATCAAGGGCGTAATTGCCGACAAAGGGCGGCGTCATGGAAATGTAAATCGCTTTCGGGCCGCCATCGCCCTCTTTGGCTTCTTCTGCTGACGCCGCGAAGGGCAACGACAACGCCAACAACATCAAGATCCACGCTTTCACAGTCCACTCCTCTCCGGTTTGCTGCGTAGCTTACTTCAGCTTATGCATGCTTATCAGGCCCAGGCATGCTCATTGACCCAGAAACCCGCATACCTGAACTTATCGGCCATCTCTTGAAAAGGAATAGCCCGATGAAAGCCGTACTGTGCAAAGCCTTCGGCCCCGCCGAAACGCTAGTGCTGGAAGAAGTCGCCAGCCCAGCCCCTAAGAAGAACGAAATCCTGCTCGACGTCCATGCAGCAGGCGTCAACTTCCCCGACACGCTGATCATCGAAGGCAAATACCAGTTCAAGCCACCCTTCCCCTTCTCCCCAGGCGGTGAAGCAGCAGGCGTGGTCTCGGCGGTCGGGGAAAAAGTCAGCCACCTGAAAGTCGGCGATCGCGTCATGGCCCTCACCGGTTGGGGCAGCTTTGCCGAACAAGTCGCCGTACCGGGCTACAACGTCCTGCCCATCCCCGAAGCCATGGACTTCAACACCGCTGCCGCCTTCAGCATGACCTACGGCACGTCCATGCACGCACTCAAGCAACGGGCTAACCTGCAACCCGGCGAAACCCTGCTGGTACTCGGCGCCTCCGGCGGCGTCGGCCTGGCCGCCGTTGAAATCGGCAAAGCTCTGGGCGCCCGCGTCATCGCCGCCGCCAGCAGCGCCGAAAAACTCGAAGTCGCCAAAGCGGCTGGCGCTGACGAACTCATCAACTACACCGAAACCAACCTCAAAGACGAAATCAAACGCCTGACCAATGGCAACGGCGCCGACGTCATCTACGACCCGGTCGGCGGCGACCTCTTCGACCTGGCTATACGCTCCATCGCCTGGAACGGCCGCTTGCTGGTGGTAGGGTTTGCCAGCGGTCGAATCCCCGAGTTACCCGTCAACCTGGCGCTACTGAAAGGCGCTTCGGTCATCGGCGTTTTCTGGGGGAGCTTCGCGCAACGACAGCCGCAAGATAATGCCGCGAACTTCAAGCAGTTGTTTGGCTGGTATGCCGAAGGGAAGTTGAAGCCGCTGGTTTCGAAGGTTTATTCGCTGGATAAGGCGGGTGAAGCGATTGATTCGTTGGGGGGAAGAAAGGCGGTTGGGAAGGTAGTGGTTGGGGTCAGGTGAAGGCCAAAGCTGCTGGCGTCTATCGCACATAAGGAAGCCCGATGACGGGGTGGCAACCACTGTCACCCCGTCAGGCCATCACCTTTGCGATTCATCCCCTTCAAGACGAATGTCCGTTGCATAGCACTTGCCATTCGCGTCCCTCTTAACCACATACGTTACGACTTGCCCTTCCCGGATTCTTTTACGAATGTCTTTAAGTAACTCCGCGTAGAAATACACCAGCTCATCGTCCAAGCGATCCGTAACTCTACGTGTTACTCCAATTTTTCTCTGCGACCGGTCCATAACGTTTCTCCATAAAAGAAGACTCGTACCAAACCAGGCAGCGCAGGCCTTATCAGAGGATTCCCAATCACTCGCCCCTCACCTTCGACGCCTGCATGCCTTTCTGCCCTTTCTCCGGCTCGTATGAGACTTTTTGACCCTCCTTCAATGACTTAAATCTCTCGGAGTCAATCGATTTGAAGTGTACAAAGAGGTCCCCGGTGCCGTCGTCCGGGTTGATGAATCCGAAGCCCTTCTCATCGTTGAACCACTTGACCGTTCCTGTAGCTCTAGACATTTTCTACTTTCCTGCCTGCTCAATGTTCCGGAGCGCTCGCGCTCCTGTTCGGGTGTTGCCAAGCAAGCGTGCGACTAGTTCACATTTTCCACACCTGTCATTTATGACAGGTGCTGGGCATGAGCTTCGACTAGCCAGGTATGTAAAAAATATCTACGACACCACATTCTGCAACCTTGACCTTCACCCTTAACCCTTAACCCTTAACCTCCAATTCAAATGCAAACAGAAGAAAACTAAAAAACACAGACCCTCGATAAATATACATATCAAAATCCAAATTTTAAAACAGTACCGTCAAGTCCATACAGTCAATAAAGGAGATCACTGTATGGAGGGCAATAACAAGTCGGTGCCACGCAGCTCGGCGCACTCCATCGCCTTCATACCAGGTCCACTGGCGAATATAGAAATGGACAAAGCTGCAAATGACCTGCAAACAAGTCTGCGAGCCGCACTTAAGGGGTTCGTCAAAGCCACCGACGCCATTACCGACATTCGACCTATTGAAGCCTTCGGCGCCATGCTACACGTACTAAAAGCAAAGGGTGTTGACTTGAGGCACATTGACATCAATTAAACAGTAAAGCTTTACCTATGGACAGGACAGATCAACATCACCACGAATATCGTCCTGCCCTACGCCCAAAGACAACTCACAGCAGCCTGCGCGCCTTCTCCGGCAAAAAATCAACATACAATGCCCACGGTTTTTTCCTGCACTGCTTAATAACCACCGGCACGGCGGCATAAAACTCATCAATCAACACCAACAATTCAGCCTCCGGTATAAACGCACGTATGACGCTGCCATCCCACAAATAATCGTATGTATTCTTGAGCACTGAGACTTCATGTTGCGCCGCTGGCGAATAACTTCTCTTGTCGGCCTCGATTTCGTTAGTCAGCTCACTACAGCGCACTTTCTTTAGCTGGACATTCAAGGCCAGCGGGAAGGAATCTCTGCCTCCCTTTTGATAGGTGTATGTGATGCTGTGGCGCGAACGCCTGCCTTGGTCAGCGCACGGGTATCACTGAAGGCGCCGTTGTATTGGTTGGCTGCGGAGCCGTCGGCGATGCACCAGGGGCAGAGCAATGTTTCGCCCCGGTAGCTTGCGTACATCAGGCCGCTGTAGATGTAGCCACGCTCCCGCCCGCAGCACATGCACACCGCTTCGCTGGGTCGAATGGAGCCGGTTGCAATGGGGTCGGGGTGGTAGCGAAAGGTGGGCAATGCTTCACTCATGACTTGAACCTCCCTTTTCTTTCGCGCCGGACGCCTTATCAGCGACGACTTCAGGCAGCAGCGCCCGGATCTCTTGCGCCAGATGCTCGCCGTATCTGCTGTCCGGGTTGCGGCGGCACTTCTTCACGACGTTCGGTATCGATTTGACCAATCGCCCATAGAGCGCTTTACGCTCGCCCTCCTCTGGCAGCCGGTGCTCTGCATAACCACTCGATAGGTGCTGACCGGTGTACCAGAACACGTCAACCTGGCTTAACGGCTCACCCGGGAACTCGCGCTTGCTGGCTTTGACTTCATAGTTGAGATAGGCACACAGGATGTTGCCAAGGCCGACGGTCACTTCCGGGGAGAAGGGTTCAATGCCTCGGGCACCGAAGATCACGGGCACCAGAATGCCGAGTTTCGAGGGCGCATCGGTGTGGGCTTCCCAAGGCTCATAACGCCATTGAACCAGCGCTCGCTGGGCGGCTTCGGCGAACTTGGGATGGGAGCTTTCCATGACCTTGACGGTCCGGACAGTGCCGCTGGAATCCACCTGGAGGTACACGATCACCTTGCCAGCGTGACTCTTTTTGAGCAGTTCTTCGGGAAATTCGGGGTGCGCCATTGACTGCGGAATCAACACAATCGGGGCCGCATACACGGCGACGGTCAGGAAAAAAACACAAATAAACACAAGCAGTTTCACGGGTTACCTCAGGCGACAAAACAGACCGACCCGGCCTTGACGCCACGATGTTAGGTACTCACACCTCCCCGCATAAGCTCATGACTTCCCATACCGCCGTAGGACCAATCCCAAAAACTAAACGCCTTGTTACACATCAACGCTATGTTCATAAAAGAACGTCGATTCCTCCCCATTTCCTACGTTTATCGCCTGAGAAACAGTGCTATTTTCTGTAACGAAAATGTAACATTCGCTTCCGAAGAGAAAACAATAAAATGGAGAGTGTCGATGTTTGCTTTTTTTCGTCCTGCCGCACACCGGGCGCCCCTGCCCGAAGAGAAGATCGATAGCACTTACCGACGCATGCGTTGGCAGATTTTCGCCGGTATCTTTTTTGGTTACGCCGGGTATTACCTGCTGCGTAAAAACTTCTCGCTGGCCATGCCGTTCCTGATCGACGAGGGCTACACCCGTGGTCAACTGGGGCTGGCGATGTCGGCCATTGCCATTGCCTACGGTCTGTCGAAGTTCCTGATGGGGATCGTTTCTGACCGCTCCAACCCGCGCTACTTTCTGCCGTTCGGGCTGATCGTTTCAGCTGCGGTGATGTTCGTGTTCGGCTTCACCTCCTGGGCGACGTCGAGTGTGGCGATCATGTTTATCCTGTTGTTTATCAACGGCTGGGCGCAGGGCATGGGTTGGCCGCCAAGCGGACGGACGATGGTGCACTGGTGGTCGCAGAAAGAACGCGGCGGCGTGGTGTCGGTGTGGAACGTGGCGCACAACGTGGGCGGCGGCTTGATCGGCCCGCTGTTCCTGATCGGCATGGCGTGGACCAACGACTGGCATGCGGCGTTCTACGTACCTGCGGCTGTGGCTTTGCTGGTGGCCCTGTTTGCCTTCGCGACCATGCGTGACACGCCGCAATCGGTAGGCCTGCCGCCTATCGAGCATTACAAGAACGACTACCCGGAAGGCTACAACGCCAGCCACGAAGAAGAGTTCAGCGCCAAGGAAATCTTCGTCAAATACGTGCTGCGCAACAAAATGCTGTGGTACATCGCGCTGGCTAACGTCTTCGTTTACCTGCTGCGTTACGGCGTACTCGACTGGGCGCCGACTTACCTGAAAGAAGCCAAGCACTTCACCGTGGATACGACGTCGTGGGCGTATTTCTTCTATGAGTGGGCGGGTATTCCGGGCACGCTGTTGTGCGGCTGGATGTCGGACAAGATCTTCAAGGGCAATCGTGGCCTGACCGGGATCGTGTTCATGTTCCTGGTGACCATCGCGACGCTGGTTTACTGGCTCAACCCGCCGGGCAACCCCACCATCGACCTGATCGCGCTGTTCTCCATCGGCTTCCTGATCTACGGCCCGGTGATGCTGGTGGGTCTGCAGGCGTTGGAGCTGGCACCGAAGAAAGCAGCAGGTACGGCGGCGGGCTTCACCGGCCTGTTCGGGTATCTGGGTGGTTCAGTGGCCGCGAGCGCTGCAATGGGCTACACGGTTGACCATTTCGGCTGGGACGGTGGTTTCGTGCTGTTGGTGGGCGCGTGCATCCTGGCGATGGCATTTCTGGCGCCGACGCTGTGGCACAAGCAGATTGCGAGTTCGGCGCGTACCGTCGAGGCTTGAGTAAAGGGGTTTACTCGCGATGGTGTCAGGCCCCACACATTGTGCGCGCCTGACACACCGCAATCGCGGGCAAGCCCGCTCCTACAATGAATTTGTGTTCACTGTAAGAGCAAGCTCTGGCCAATCACGCTTTGCTTTGCGCCAGCCGACTGCGGCCATACAGGATGGCAATCGCCATCAGGGCAATCGCCTGGGCGCTCAGTGAGTAGGCGTCGGCGTGAATGCCCAACCAGTCGAACTCAAAGAACGACACCGGCCGTGTGCCGAAGATGCCGGCTTCCTGCAATGCCTTCACACCATGACCGGCGAACACCACTGACAGCGCGCACAACAACGCGGCGTTGATACCGAAGAACATCGCCAGCGGCAGTTTGGCCGAGCCGCGCAGAATCACCCACGCCAACCCCACCAACAGCACCAGTGCCGTGGCGCCACCTGCCAATACGGCGTTGTGCCCTGCAGGCCCCGCTTGCAGCCAGAGGGTTTCGTAAAACAGGATGACTTCGAACAGCTCGCGGTATACCGAGAAGAACGCCAGGATCGCGAAACCGAACCGGCCACCACCGCCCACCAGGCTGCCCTTGATGTAATCCTGCCAGGCAGCAGCATGGCGACGATCATGCATCCAGACCCCGAGCCACAGCACCATCACACTGGCGAACAAGGCTGTCGCACCTTCCAGCAATTCGCGTTGCGCCCCGCTGACATCGATGACGTAAGCCGCCAGCGCCCAGGTTCCCAGACCTGCCAGCAACGCCAGGCCCCAACCGATATTGACGCTGCGTACCGCCGACGCCTGGCCGGTATTGCGCAGGAAAGCCAGAATCGCGGCCAGAACCAGAATCGCTTCAAGCCCCTCACGCAACAGAATCAACAGCCCGGAAATAAAACTCAGCGAAACACTCAGGCCATCGCTGCCCAACAGTTCGGCAGACTCCCTGAGCTTGGCTTTGGCCGCCTCCAGCTTCTGCGCGGCCTGAGGTGCGGGCAGACCGTCCTGCAAAGACTGCCGGTACGCCATCAGGGCTTTTTCGGTGTCTTTGCGTACCGTCGTATTGACGTTATCCAGTGAGCTTTCGACCAGCTCGAAACCTTCCAGATAGGCCGCAACAGACAAGTCATAGGCCTGATCGTGATCACCTGCACGGTACGCCGCCAGGCTCTTGTCCAGTGTCTGGCTGGTGTAATCGAGCAACTGCGCCGGACCACGCTTTACCTGTGGCGGCTGTGCTCGCTGGGCCCGAAAAGTCGCAGCGGCCTGCGGGCCTTCGGCGACACTCACCTCTGCGGGCGTCTGACGAGCGAGGTCGGCCAGATCGAAGGTCTTATCAGACCTTTCGCCAGCAGCAGCGTCGGCACTGAAACCGGCGATGTAGGAAGCGATATCCCAGCGCTGGCGGTCATCCAGCTGATCGGCGAACGACGGCATGTCGGTGCCTTCGACGCCCAACCCCAGGGTGTTGTAGACATCGTAAAGGCTCAGGCGGTCGAGACGCTCTGCATCGCGCAGGTTCGCCGGTGGTGGTGTGAGGCCGATCCCGGCAGGACCGTCGCCCGCCCCCGTATTACCGTGGCAAACCGCGCAGTTCTGCGCGTACAGCGGCGCACCTCGGGCCGGGTCCGGCGTAATGACGGGCGCCTGACTCACTTCATAAGCCACGGCCAGCTTCGCGCCCAATTGCCGGGCCTGGCGCGCGACGACGTTACCGTCCTGGCGCTGCTGCACCGCCTCCAGCAAGCCGGCAACACCGCGCTCCAGCTCCACACGCTCATCACGCATTGGCAAGGCAACGATCAAGCCTTGCAGCACGCCCAGAAATTCGATTTGTTCGTGGTATTCGGACTCATCGACAACGTTGCCATCCACCACGGTTGGCGGGTAATCGGCACTGATGTAGTTGAGTAAATGCAGCGCTTTTTCAGCGCCATCGACAGGGTCGGCCAACAGGTCGAGGCTGCACAATGCGAGCATCGGCAGCGCCAGCCAGGCCAGAAAACGAGAACGGGAAAACATGAATGGATCTCAAACAGGAATGCGAGGCGTTGCATTGTTCACGCCAGGGCAGTTTCGCTCAAGGTGCAGGTCGATATTTATTCTGGAGATCTGTGGGAGCGAATGAACTCGCTCCCACAGGGGGTCAGGCGCGGTGTACGGACGCCAGAAACGCAGCAGCACCCACGAACAGGCCCGCGAAGGTGCGGTTCATGCGGGTTTGCTGTTTAGGTGTCTTGAGCAGGCGCAGCAGCTTCGACGCCAGGCCGGTGTAGCCCGCCATGACGATCATGTCGACCACGACCATGGTCACGCAGATAGCAACGTATTGCGGCAGCTGTGGCTGATGGATATCGACGAACTGGGGGATGATCGCCAGCATGAAGACCATGGCCTTGGGGTTGCTGATGTTGACCAGAAAGCCGCGAAACATGAGGTTCAGGGGTTTGCCCACAGGACGCAGGCCTGGGTCAGCCTCCACCAGCGCAGGCAGTGCACGCCACTGTTTGATGCCCAGGTAGACCAGATAACCCACGCCGAACCATTTGATCAGGTTGAACGCCAACGCCGAGGTCGCCAGGATAGCGCCCAGACCCGCCGCCACGATCACCAATTGCAGGATAAGCCCAAGCTGCAGACCCAGGGCATTCCAGTAGCCGCGCAGGAATCCGTGCTCAAGCCCACACGACATCGACGCAACGGCACCAGCACCTGGTGACAGACTGATGATCCAGCTCGCAGCGAAAAACGCCAACCAGGTTTCCAGAGACATCACACACCTCAAGCGATACACAGACAGGTAAGTCGCTACGCTAGTGTTTTCGCCTGTAAATCGCCATCCCTATTTTCGCTACGCAGCTTTGAAAGGGATGGCAGCCTGCCGGCTAATCAGGACAAGGCTTCCAGCTCGGCCTGCATGGATTCCAGCAACTCCAGCGCCTCCATCCACGCTTCTTCCAACTCAGCTTCACGCGCTTTCAGTTTCGCCTGTTCGGCGAGCATGTCGCGCAGTTTGTCCTTGTTCGACGCTTCGTAGATTTCGCTGTCTGCCAATGCCGCTTCGACCTTGGCCAGCTTCTCATGCAACGCGCCGAGGTCACGCTCGAGCTTGTCGGCCTCACGTTTGTGCGGAGCCAGTTGCTGACGCAGGGCTGCCGCTTGCTGACGCTGGGCTTTCTTGTCGGTCTTGTCGGCGTTGACCGGGGTGGTGCTGGCTGGCGCGCTGCGCAGGCGGTAATCCACCAGCCAGCGTGCGTAGTCTTCCAGGTCGCCGTCGAAGGTCTGCACGACGCCGTCGGCCACCAGCAGGAAATCATCGGTGGTGCTCTTGAGCAGATGCCGGTCGTGGGAGACCACCAGTACCGCGCCACTGAACTCTTGAAGAGCCATGGTCAGGGCCAGGCGCATTTCCAGATCCAGGTGGTTGGTCGGTTCGTCGAGCAGCAACAGGTTGGGCTTGCCCCATGCGATCAGGGCCAGCGCCAGACGTGCTTTTTCGCCACCGGAAAAATTCAGCACCGGCTCGTCGAGACGATTGCCACGGAAGTCAAAGCCGCCGAGGAAGTCACGCAGGGTCTGCTCACGCTCGGTCGGCGCCAGACGTTGCAAGTGCAGCAACGGGCTGGCCTTGGCGTCCAGGGAGTCCAGCTGATGCTGGGCAAAGTAACCCACCACCAGGTTCTCGCCCCGCACCAGACGTCCGCTCAAAGGCTCAAGCTCGCCCGCGAGGTTTTTGATCAGCGTCGACTTGCCCGCGCCGTTCGGCCCAAGCAGGCCGATGCGCGCACCCGGCGTCAGCTGCAATTTGACCTTTTGCAACACTGCCTTTTCGCCATAGCCCAAACGCGCGTCAGACAGATCCAGCAAGGGGCTGGAGATCTTGTCGGATTCACGAAAGGTGAAGTCGAACGGCGAGTCCACATGGGCGGCTGACAGCTCCTCCATGCGCTCAAGGGCCTTGATCCGGCTCTGGGCCTGACGAGCCTTGGTGGCTTGGGCCTTGAAGCGCGCAATGAATTTCTCCATGTGCGCACGTTGCGCCTGCTGCTTCTCGTAGGCCTGTTGCTGCTGGGCCAGACGTTCGGCACGGGCGCGCTCGAAGGCACTGTAGCCGCCGCGATAAAGCGTGATCTTGCGCTGCTCGACATGGGCGATGTGATCGACCACGGCGTCGAGGAAATCCCGGTCGTGGGAAATCAGCAACAGGGTGCCGGGATAGCTCTTGAGCCACTCTTCCAGCCACAGGATCGCATCGAGGTCCAAGTGGTTGGTCGGTTCATCGAGCAACAGAAGATCCGAAGGGCACATCAAGGCCTGCGCCAGGTTCAGACGCATCCGCCAGCCACCAGAGAAGCTGCCTACGGGGCGCTCCATCTGCTCGTTGGTGAAGCCCAGACCCGCCAATAGTTTGCGGGCGCGAGCATCGGCGGTGTAACCATCTGCACTGTCCAGCTCGGCGTGCAAGCGTGCCTGGGCGGCACCGTCCTGCGCCGCTTCCGCTTCGGCCAGCTCGCGCTGTACCTGACGCAAACGCAGGTCGCCATCGAGCACGTAGTCCACGCCAATGCGCTCAAGGGTGTCGACCTCTTGGCGCATGTGGGCGATGCGCCAATCGGCGGGCAGCAGGCAATCACCGGCGTCGGGGGTCAACTCACCCCGCAGCAAGGCGAACAGGCTGGATTTACCGGCGCCGTTGGCACCGATCAGGCCGGCTTTGTGACCGGCGTGCAAGGTCAGCTCGGCGTCTTCTAGCAGACGTTGCGGACCACGCTGTAAGGTAAGGCTTTGAAGTCGGATCATAATGGCGGCGGAGTCTACCAGCTTCGCCCGAAACAGGTAGATGGCTATGACGTGCGACTTATGGAGTTTCTCGCTGGATGTGTACTCGCGGCCCGGTGTTCAGGAGGCATGCCTGAGCCTGCAAGCCAGTGGGGCCAATGTTTGTACGTTGTTGTGTGGTGCCTGGCTGGGTTGCCGGGGCGTGAGGTGCGATGAGTCCAGGGTGCTGGAAATCGGACAGTTGGCCGACCCTTGGCATGACGATGTGGTGCGCCCTTTAAGGGAGCTTCGGGTGCAATGGCGTGACGCTTCGCAGGTCGACACTCCGTTGGCGACGTTACGGGAACGATTGAAGGCATTGGAGCTGGATGCCGAACGGGAATTGCTAGGGCGTCTGGAGCGCTTGGCCGGGGGCTGGCCAAAAGAGGATGCGCAGCACGTGGGTCTCTGGCTGCAAAAGCTTGCGGGGCCGGCAGCAGAACAAAACCGCGACGCGCTGCAGGTGCTGCGCGTCGCGGCGAGCCAGTCTTCTTAGGAAGCGCTGGTTGGCGTCGAGCCGGTAGTGGCTGTGGCCGATGGAGCTGCAGGCGCTGCGGGTGCAGTGGCAGCTGGAGCGGTGGCTGCCTTCGCTGGCGCTGGCGCAGGTGTCGCAGCCTTTGCTACCGGTGTGGCGGCTGCAGGTTTGACAGCTGGCTTGGCGGCCGGCTTGGCAGTTGCAGGTTTGGCAGCAGCTTTTACTGCAGGTTTTGCAGCAGGCTTGGCCGGAGCTTTTGCAGCTGGAGCCTTGGCAACCGGCTTGGCAGCAGCGGCTGGTTTGGCCGCTGGTTTCGCGGCAGGCTTGGCGGCAGCAGCAGGTGCTTTGGCAGCCGGTTTTGCAGCAGGCTTCGCGGCAGCAGCAGTTGGCTTGGCCGCTGGTTTCGCAGCAGGCTTGGCAGCGGCAGCAGGTGCTTTGGCAGCTGGTTTTGCAGCAGGCTTGGCGGCAGCAGCAGGCGCTTTGGCAGCTGGTTTGGCGGCAGCAGTTTTAGCAGCTGGTTTGGTAGCCGCTGGCTTGGCAGGTGCCTTTGCAGCAGGCTTGGTAGCCGCTGGTTTGGCAGTGCTGGCAGCCGCTGCTTTTTTCACTGCTGGTTTGGCGGCTGGCTTGGCCGCAGTGCTGGCGGCGGCTTTGACAGCAACCGGTTTTGCAGCACGATCGCTAAGAGCTTTGCCCACGGCTTCTTTAACGCGACCAATACCTTGCGCCAGCTTCAGGCTCTCTTGAGCATCACGCTTGAGCTGCAGAATGTAGGTGCGGGTATCGGTCTGGCGGTCCTTGAGTGCATCCAGCAAGGCTTCCAGTTCGCTAACACCTTCCTTGGCCTTGGCCTGAGCCTTGGCTTTACCGGCAGTAGCAGCGTCCTGCAATTTGGTACGCGACTTGTGCAGTTTTTCCTGCGCCTTGCCACGTTGCTTTTCCAGTTTGGCGAGCAGTTTTTCAGCATCGGCCAGAGCCTGGGAGCAGGCATTTTCAAGATGGTCGAGCAAGCTGCCCGACAGCTGTTGGAGCAGATGCAACGGAGTGTTTACTGGCTTCTTTTTAGCCGACATGACTTACCTCCTGATTGACTTGAATGCGGCTCATACTAGACCTCTGCCCGCACCGCCGCTAGGGCATGTTGACACCATCCACGACGCCCCGTTGCACGTCACTAAAAATGATCGCAACGGTCGTTACGAAGGTTATACGAAATTCATGTCACTACACGCAGCAGCGGAGCGATTGCGCTGGCATAATCGCTCTCTTCCCAGCCGGAGAGCATCCATGTCGCGCTACCTGTTAACGTCGTTGTTCCTCTTGCTACCGCTCGCCTATGCAGACGACACGCCGCCCCCTAGCAACCCGCACGACCTGGCCTACAGCCTGGGTGCGAGCCTGGGCGAACGCCTGCGTCAGGAGGCGCCGGACCTTGAGCTACCCGCGTTGATAGAAGGTTTGCAGCAGGCTTACCAAGGCAAGCCATTGGCGATCAAGCAGCATCGCATCGATGAAATTCTCAGTGAGCACGATGCAGCGCTGGCCGACGCAGAAGCGTCAGGTGAGACCGAGCCGCAAACCGAAGCGTCCTTGAGCGTGGAACGAAAGTTCATGGACGCGGAAAAAGCCAAGCCAGGCGTGCACGAACTTGCGGACGGAATTCTGATGACGGAGCTCAAGCCCGGCACAGGTCCAAAGCCCAGCGCGAATGGCAAGGTGCAGGTCAAATACGTGGGCCGGTTGCCTGACGGCACCGTGTTCGATCAAAGCGCAGATCCGCAATGGTTCAGGCTCGATAGCGTGATCGCAGGCTGGACCAGCGCGCTGCAAAACATGCCGGTGGGTGCGAAATGGCGTCTGGTGATTCCTTCCGCCCAGGCCTACGGCGCAGAAGGCGCAGGTGATCTGATCGATCCGTTCACGCCGCTGGTGTTCGAAATCGAGCTGGTTGCGGTCTCGCAGTAAGAAACGAAAAAGGGGTGCAGAACGCACCCCTTTTTTATTGCCCGGTTTCACTGATCTGAAACTGTCCACAAAGGTCAGGCCTGGGCGGCTTGCTCTTCGTTGTGGGAGTTGTGTAGCACCTCGATCAGACAGTCTTCCAGTTCGAAGCGCTCGTGCAGCAATCTGCCCAGCCTCTTGAACTCTGCCGCCACGACGGTGCAATCGGAACAATCGCCTTTGTCACAGCGATCATTGAATGCCAGGGCGAATTCGGTGATGACATCCAGCCGAGGGTATATCTGCTTGGCCAGTTCAAGGCCGCCTTCATCGTTGAACGCCTTGGCTTCACTGGTCAGCTGTTCATAGACTTCAAAGTGGCCAGCAGACACATAGTCGACCAGGACTTCACAGAACTTTTGCAGTGCTTCGCGATCGGCAGCCAAAGCCTCAGGCGTATCGCCGAGAGCATCATAGGCCCGAACCAGTTCATGGCGTCCCTGCAACCAACGATCGATGAGCAGATTGACCCCACCCCAGCGTTCCTGAGCATTCTGACAACTTTCCAGCATGATGTTCTCTCTTCCCTTCAGGGGCATGCTGCCTGCGCCGACCTTGAAATCGGGATACGACTCCCGGTAGAGACGGGTCCGACAAAGCGACAGGAACAGCATAATTCCAATAACGCGTGCGGCCCAGATTATGCCCGCTCGCCAACACCATCAAGGTACGCAGGAGATAAAGTTCATACAAGTGTTTAATCCCTGACCGTACTTTCGGGGGACCGCGCGAGGCTCAATGCGCTGAAAAGCCCGTACAGCGCAAACATCGCGATCCCTACGAAAGCCAACAGACTCCACTCAGGAATACTGATACCGACCAGCGTCCAGTTTATTTCAGCGCAATGCAGGGACTCCCCCAGCAGAAAATCGCTGTTGGCGTGAATGGAAAGCTCATGGATCAACCACTCGAACCGGGCCAGAATCGGTATCAGTGCGTCCCGGGTTGCTGTCTGCAACCAGACCTGGCTCCCCGCCAGGCACGCACCTGTAGCGGCCGCCAGTAGCAGGCAAATGGAATAGACGCGCCACCCGAGCCTTCCCGGATCATGCAGGCATGCAGCCAGGCAAACCAGGCCACTGAACACGATCATGGCCCGCTGCGCGATGCACAACATGCAAGGAGTGAGCGCCGCCTCTTTTTGCAGGTAAAGGGTAGCGCCCAAGATCAATGCGCATGCGATGAACGTCAGAAAGAACAGGGAGCGCGTGCGGGCCAGGTGCATGGAAAATCCGTAACAAATGACAAAGGCGGTTACGGTAGAGGAAAGCGCATAAGCCTTTCAAGGCGATACCGGGCGGATATCTCCCTCTTTCCGAAAGGACTTATCTATAGCGAACGTAGGACTTTATCCGTCCAGATGAAGGAAAAATCGCCACCCATTATTAGCGCAGCGATATCCCCTACAAATACTCATGAAACGGCGTAGCTCAGACTCTGGCGAGCGTAGGCAGTGGGCGGGCCAACAGTCGCTCGTCGAGCATGCCCAGACCTTCCTGGAACAGTTGATTGCTACGGTCGGTTTCACCCAGTTGGGCAAGCAGACGGGCCAGCTCCGCACAGGCTTCCGGATTACGCTGCAGGCGCAGGCTGCCCTCCAGATAATCTCGCGCCTTGCCCCACAAGCTGCTTTGCAGGCACAAACGGCCCAGTGTCAGTAACAGGCTTGGGTCGTCGGGATGGTTCTTGAGCCAGCCCTCGGCAGTCTGCAATTGCTTCGACGGGTCGCTGCCCCGCAACAGGCCATAGAGGCGTGCAAGGTGGCTGTTGTACTCGCGCTTGAGCGCTGCGCGCAGTGCTTCTTCGGCCTGGGCATCGGCGCCCAGTCGACGCAGTTGCTCGGCATACGCCAGCACCAGCTGCGGTTCCTGACGCTGGGCCGAGGTCAGCTGTTGCCACGCCCTGTCCAGGGACGCCAGACCTGCTTCGCCTTCCTGCTCACGCTGGGCAGCCAGAGACAGATTCTCGCCCCAGGCCCGGCGCTCCAGCTCCGCCAGTTCCTGCTGCGGCAAGACCTTGTCCTTGCGCAGCTCCGGCAACAAGCGAATCACGGCCGACCAGTCACCGCGCTGTTGGTACAAGCGCTGCAACTGACGCAAGACCTGCGCATTGTGCGGATGACGATCATGCATGGCTTGCAAGGTGTTGAGGGCGCCTTCGCTGTCGCCACGGTCCAGTTGCAGTTGTGCATGACTCAGGGCAATCGCCAGCTCAGCCTGAGGCTGACGCTCGAGCGCACGCTCAAGGAGGTTGTCGCTCTCGTCATAGTGCCCCAGCTCGTTCGCGGCATGCGCAGCCCCCATGTAGTACAGCAGCGGCTGGCGCTCGGCTTCGGCGGCGCGGTGCAAATGACGCTGCGCGCTGGCCCAGCGACCTTCGGCAAGGTCCATCTGGCCCTGCTCGATAGCGATCTGCACACGACGACTGCGGTTACGACGCGACCATGGGTTGACCACGCCACCGGAAGTGGTCACCAGCCCGAGCAGGACGCGCACCAGATAAACCACCAGCCAGATCACCACGATCAGCGCCAGGGTTGCCCACAGGCTTGATTCGTAGCGAAAGTTCTCATACGAGATCAAGACGTAGCCGGAACTTTGCGCTACCGATACCCCGATCAGCGCCGCAACGGCGATCACTGCAAACAGAATCAGATAGACGCGTTTCATTGACTGGCCCCCTGCTGCGTCCGCGCAGGTTCGTCAGCAGCAGGATGGCGGCGCTCCAGATAGGCCTGCACCGAGCTCAGGCTTTGCGCCAGGTCCGGCGTTTTGATGGCGACCGGTTTGACGGCCAGGGCGTCCAGTTGCTCGTTGAGCTGTTTGCTCTGGGGATTGTCCTGATTGAAGTTGCTCTGCAGCACGTCCTTGGCTTCTACCAACGCCTGGGAGTAGACCTGCTGCTGGCCGTTCAAGGCTGCCCATTGCGCCTGCTCAAGCATCAGGCTCAGGGCCAGCCGAACCTGAGTCAGGCCTTGGCCTGCCAATAACGGGCGCACGTTCTTGTCGGCGTTGAAATCGATACGGATGTAATGGGAAATCTGATCCCACCACTGCGCCCAGCGACTATCTTCAGTGCCATCGCCGGAGGTCAGCCCCAGCAGCGACTCGCCTTTGTCCTTGTATTCCGGCGCCAGCGCATTGAGCTGCTTGACCTGATCGCGCAAGGCGCCCAGTTGCAGGAACAAGCCGGTGCGGTCCGGCTGGTCGGTGCTGCGCAAGGCCGCAAGACTCTTTGCCAGTTGCTCACGGGCGGCGAAAGAGCCCGGGTCATCCTGCTCGCGCAAAATGTCGTCAGCGCCTTGCACCAGCGCCTGTGCACTGTTGATGTCTTGCAGCGCCGACAGACGCAGGCTCGCCAGGCGCAGCAGATGCTCCGCTTCTGCCAGGCGCCAGTCCTGTCGGCTGGCACCCAGCACGGTTTCCATGCGCTGGCTCAGACGTTGCTGGTCACCCTGTAGCTGCGCCACCAGACGGCGACGGTCTTCCAGTTCGTCGGCCGCTGGTAACTGCGCCAGACGCTCGGACAATAGCTGTTCGTTTTGCTTGAGGATGCGGGTTTGTGAGTCGATGTCCTGCAGGTGGCCTGCCTGCTGCCGGTGGCCGGACTCCAGGCTGCGCAACTCCCAGACACCCCAGCTACCCACCGCAACACCCGCGGCCCCCAACAGCAACGCCACAACCGCAAGCGCGACACCGCCACTGCCCGAGCGCCGTGGTCGGCTGGATTCTGGAGAAGTCGCTGTCGGCAACGGTTCGGCATCATCTTTGGGCAAAAGTGTTTCGCTCACGTATCCATCCTTTGCATTTGGGCGTAATTGCGTAATAGACGACTCGTCGATCAGTACGCCTGGAGGGCGGGTGCAGGATGTTCCCGCAACGCCGCCAGCAAGGCCGGGGCGCTGGCGCCACGGCAATCCACAACAATTCGGGCACCGGCGGCTCGTGCCAGCTCAGCGACCCGGGGGCTCGGTACGAACAAGGGTAACCGCGCCAGAGCCGGCCAGGCATCGCCCGCCAGCTCATGAAGATGTTCAAAACCCTGCCCACTGCTGACCACCAGCCCGTTCAAGCGTTCCGCCTCAACCCGTCTTGGCAGGGTCAAAGCCTCGTACTGCGGCAACCGGCGGCGATACAAAGGCAGATAATCGACACTAGCACCTAGATCGCGCAAGCGCTCGGCCAACAATTCTCGCCCCTCCTCGCCACGCATGATCAACACGCGTGCATCCGGCAACATCAGCAGTTCCTGCAATTGAGGTAATTCGAGAAGTGCTTCGCTGTCATCGCCCTGAGCCGGGAAGGCCACCTTGAGCCCATAGTCATCAAGGATTTGTGCCGTGCCCGCCCCCACGCTGAACCAGTGCTGCATCGGCGGCTGCGGCCAGACTTCATCAACCAGCTCCAGCCCCAGGCGGGCTGCTGGCTTGCTCACCACAATCACGGCCTGATACAGGTACAGGTCATAGATGATCGACCGCTGCTCATGCCCCACCGGCAGCGGTTCGATTTCCAGCAATGGCAGACTGCTGCTGAACACGCCAGCCTGGCTCAAGACCTCGGCCAGCGCGGCCGACTCCTCGGCGGGACGGGTCAGCAGCAAACGCCAGCCGGTCACGTCGGGTCCGCCTCGCCATAAACAGCCTGCAGGATTTTTTGCGCGCCCTGATCGAGCAACGCCTCTGCAACCTGAACACCCAGCGCCTGGGCGCTAGCCTGTGGCGCACGGCCCTCGGCATTCAACAACAGGCCGCCAGCGGGATCGCCCACCAGCCCGCGCAACCAGACTTGGTCACCTTCAAGCACGGCATAGCAGGCGATCGGCACCTGGCAGCCACCGTTGAGGTGCTTGTTCATGGCTCGTTCGGCAGTCACCCGGACAGCGGTATCGGCGTGATGCAAGGGCGCGAGCAAGGCGTGAATTTCGCTGTCGACAGTACGGCACTCGATTCCCACCGCGCCTTGCCCACCGGCAGGCAGGCTGTCTTCGATACTGATTGCAGCGGTGATGCGGTCTTCAAAACCCAGGCGTATCAAACCGGCTGCGGCGAGGATGATGGCGTCGTACTCCCCGGCGTCGAGCTTGGCCAGGCGAGTGTTGACGTTACCGCGCAGGAAATGGATCTTCAGATCCGGGCGACGCGCCAGCAGCTGTGCCTGACGACGCAGGCTGGACGTGCCGACGATACTGCCCGCCGGCAACGCCTCAAGGCTGGCGAAGGTGTTGGAGACAAAGGCGTCACGCGGGTCTTCGCGCTCACAGATGCAGAACAGCCCGAGGCCCTGGGGAAAGTCCATCGGCACGTCCTTCATCGAGTGCACAGCGATGTCGGCTTCGTGTTCGAGCAAGGCGGTTTCCAGCTCTTTGACGAACAGGCCCTTGCCGCCGATTTTCGACAGCGGCGAGTCAATCAGCTTGTCCCCCTTGCTGACCATGGGCACCAGGGTCACCACCAGACCTGGATGAGCCAGCTCCAGACGCGTCTTGACGTATTCTGCCTGCCAGAGGGCCAGGGCGCTTTTACGGGTGGCAATGCGGATTTCGCGAGAGGACATGGATCAATCCGTACTTGAAAGATGCGACGGATAATAACAGCCACAGCGGCATCAGCGCTGTTTGAAAAGCCCTGCCAGGTGTATCGCTTCTGTTAATTTGACAAACGACTGTCCACCCGTTGCAGGAGTGAGCTTGCCCGCGATTGCTTATACAGACATCAGAGCAATCACTATCGCGGGCAAGCCCACTGCTGCAAGGTCTACAACTGCTGCATCATCTTGCGCACGCCCGCCACGTGCCGCCTGCTGACAATCAATGCATCGCCGTTAAGCCCCTTGAGGAACAACTGGAAATGCCCCAGCGGCGTGCGTTGCAGGCGTTCGATTCGGTCACGGGCCACCAGCGCATTGCGGTGGATCCTCACGAACCGGTCGCCAAACTCATCTTCCAGTGCCTTCAGCGGTTCATCGAGCAGGACTTCGCCGCCCTCGTGACGCAAGGTCACGTACTTGTGGTCAGCGATGAAAAAGATCACCTGGTTCAGGGGAATCAGCTCGATGCCTTTGCGGGTCCGCGCACTGATATGGCTGCGAGGGCCACTGCCGCTTTCGGCAGCTGGCCGCGTCATGGCGGCCAGTTGTACACGGTTCGGACGCTCGGCCTTTTTCAGGGCTTCGAGCAAATGCTCCGGGCGTACGGGTTTGACCAGATAACCCACGGCACTGACCTGGAACGCTTCCAGGGCGAATTCATCGTGGGCGGTGCAAAAGACAACTGCGGGCGGCGTTTCGCGCTCGCACAATTTGGCTGCAACCTGCAGACCATCGAGACCCGGCATGCGGATATCGAGTAACACCACATCTGGCTTGAGACTGTCGATCAACGCCAAGGCTTCTTCGCCATTGGTAGCGCTGGGCTCCAGTACACGGTAACCCTCAAGTTCACTGACCAGGCGGCTCAGTCGCTCGCGGGCCAGGGGTTCGTCATCAACGATCAGGACATTCATATTGCTCTGGCTTCCTGCGTGAGTCTCGCACAAGGATAGCGTAGACAGGTGAAGTGACGACCGTCACGGCGCTCCACGCTCAGACTGGCGTGAGGCCCAAAAAGTGCCGTAATTCGAGCACCAATATTTACCAGGGCCTGCTGAGTACCGCTTGAAGTCTGCCGTCGGGCGACTTCGTCATAGGGATTGCTGACACACAATATGAACTCTCCCCCTTCATAATCGGCCTCGACCCTTACCACCCCGCCGTCAACGCGCGGCGCGATGCCGTAGATCAAAGCGTTTTCCAGTAATGGCTGCAAGGTTAGCTGGGGAATCGGCAAGTCGTCTGGAATTGCACTCACCACCCAGTCCAACTGTAGACGTTCGCCAAGACGATATTGCTCAATCGATAAATATCGTTTCGCCAATTCCATCTCATCGCGCCACGTCACCAGATTCCCGGGCCGGGCCAGGCTTGCCCGGAACAAGTCCGACAGGTCCAGAACCGCCTGCTCCGCCTTGGCCGGGTTGCTGACCACAAGGCTCGCGATGCTGTTGAGCGTGTTGAACAGAAAATGCGGCCGGATACGCGCCTGAAGCGATTCGATCCTGGCCCGCAGCTCGGCCTGCTGTTGCTTGCGCCACTGACTCTGCAGGTAAAAGTACCGCAACATCAGCGCCGACATGATCAGGGCGATAAGGCCATAACGGACATATTGCTCGATCATGCCGCTGACCGAGACCGTACCCGTCAACTGACAGTAATCGGTGACTGCCGTGCACATCAGCGTCAGCCCGACCACCAGCAAACAGCAAATCGCACCGGCCACACCCGCCCGCAACCGCGCCAGCCAGGGCCTGAGCCCGCAAAGCAGCGCCGCCGACAACAGCACGATCCATTGCACGAACAGCGACATCAGCGCCATGCGCACCCAGTTGAAATCCGGGCGCATGGGCTCGACCAGTACCAGCACCAGTACCAATAACTCGGCCAGCACGACGAGCACCAGCAGCGCCTGAGGAAGGCACAGTTCGGGCAAGAAGAATTCTTTGCCGGGCTGCAGGGGCGAGCCCGTGTTCATCCAGTCGTTTCGCATCGGTCCAGTCTCTGCGTTGACGCCGTCGGCGGCAAGCGGTGCCGCGATAAATAATAGTGACATTGCTGTTATTATCGCCGGCGCCCATTTCAAAATCGGCTACGCCACTTTCAGCACATCACGAGCGAATCCATGAGCACCGACAAGACCAATCAGTCCTGGGGCGGCCGCTTCAGTGAACCCGTCGACGCGTTCGTCGCGCGCTTCACCGCCTCCGTCACCTTTGACCAACGCCTCTATCGCCACGACATCATGGGATCCATCGCCCACGCGACGATGCTGGCGCACGTCGGGGTTCTGACCGACGTCGAGCGCGATACCATCATCGACGGCCTGAAAACCATCCAGGCCGAGATCGAGGCAGGCAGTTTCGACTGGCGTGTCGATCTGGAAGATGTGCACATGAACATCGAGGCGCGTCTGACTGACCGCATCGGCATCACCGGCAAAAAGCTGCACACCGGCCGCAGCCGCAACGACCAGGTCGCCACTGACATCCGTCTGTGGCTGCGTGACGAGATCGACCTGATCCTGGGCGAAATCACGCGCCTGCAAAAAGGCCTGCTGGGCCAGGCCGAGCGCGAAGCCGAAACCATCATGCCGGGCTTCACCCACCTGCAAACCGCCCAGCCAGTGACGTTCGGTCACCACATGCTGGCCTGGTTCGAAATGCTCAGCCGCGACTACGAGCGTCTGGTGGACTGCCGCAAGCGCCTGAACCGCATGCCCCTGGGCAGCGCCGCACTGGCGGGGACCACCTACCCGATCGACCGCGAACTGACCTGCAAGCTGCTGGGTTTCGACGCCGTGGGCGGCAACTCGCTGGACAGCGTGTCCGATCGTGACTTCGCCATCGAGTTCTGCTCCGCCGCCAGCGTAGCGATGATGCACCTCTCGCGCTTCTCCGAAGAGCTGGTGCTGTGGACCAGTGCCCAGTTCCAGTTCATCGACCTGCCGGATCGCTTCTGTACCGGCAGCTCGATCATGCCGCAAAAGAAAAACCCGGACGTGCCAGAACTGGTGCGTGGCAAGAGCGGCCGTGTATTTGGCGCACTGATGGGCCTGCTGACTCTGATGAAGGGCCAGCCACTTGCCTACAACAAGGACAACCAGGAAGACAAGGAACCGCTGTTCGACGCCGCCGACACCCTGCGTGACTCGTTGCGTGCGTTTGCCGACATGATCCCGGCGATCAAGCCAAAGCACGCGATCATGCGTGAAGCGGCCCTGCGTGGTTTCTCCACCGCCACTGACCTGGCTGACTACCTGGTACGTCGTGGCCTGCCGTTCCGTGACTGCCACGAAATCGTCGGTCACGCGGTGAAGTACGGTGTAGAAAGCGGCAAGGATCTGGCGGAAATGAGCCTGGAAGAGCTGCGTAAGTTCAGCGACCAGATCGAACAGGACGTGTTTGCGGTGCTGACCCTGGAAGGCTCGGTCAATGCGCGCAATCACATCGGCGGCACTGCACCGGCGCAGGTCAAGGCAGCCGTAGTGCGTGGCCAGGCGCTGCTGGCCTCGCGCTAAGCTTCGCCGCCCTATAAGCTTCGTCACCTGAAAGACCACACGATGGCCCGACACCGGGCCATCGTGCTGTTCAGGCTCGAACCCCGTCAGCCAACACCCTGTACCCGCGCCAGAAAAGCCGGCGCTTCTGCTTCCCTGTCCGCAGCAACTATCTGCCCGTTCGGGCTTTGCGCCAATCGCGCAAGCAGCGCCCTGGCCTGGGGCATGTCAGCCAGAAAATCGATATCGAACAGCTTCAGGCCTACCGCATGGGCCAAATCGACGCTGTACAAAAAATAGACATCCGCCAGGGTAAAGGTGTCTCCCGCGATATAGGGCGCAAATTTGCCGCGCCGAAACAGCGCCGCGAAGCCTTTGACCAGATCCCGCTTTGCCTTGGCCTTCAGGACCTCAGGGGTCGGCCTGCCACCGAAGAACACTTCGACGTAACAAACCCGCGCAGGCAGTTCGATATAAAGCTCGATCTCCTTCATCAGCGTGCGAACCTGCGCCCGGGCGAATGGGTCGGCAGGCAGAAGCGCAGGCCCTGGCTGGCTTTCTTCGATGTAGTTGAGGATCACATCGGTCTCACTGAGAAAGCCGTGCCGGGTGCCCAGCACCGGGACCTTACCTCGAGCGCTGACCGCCAGGATTTCCGGGTTCTGGCAACCATGGAACGGGATGATTTCAAACGGCAGCTGTTTCTCCAGCAGCACCAGCTTGACCATGTTGAAGTAATTGCTTGCGGCGAATCCGTACAGTTTGAGCATCGCTGGCCTCCTTGGCCTGGGTCGTTTCAGATTGAACCCGCGCGCAATCCATTGCTCCACGAGTAACCTGGGTGACGTTATCCGAAGCGCTGCGGCAGGGTTTTGAGCCAGGTCATGCAAAACACAGAAATCCCGTCTGCTGGCAGGCCGCATCGCGAATGAATTCGCTCCACAGGCTTTGCATCAATCACAGACATTTGTTTCAGACCCCAATCCCCCGCTCCCACAAATAAAGGGGAATCCAGTTAAACTCGCGTTTTTTGAGGAGCCTGCCATGAGTGAGCAGAACGAGATCGACGACAGCGAAGAAGAGTTTGCCGAGAGCACTTTGATTCAGGCTATCGAAAACCAGATCGAAAGCGACAACCCGCCTGCTGCCAAAGCGACCTACAACAAGTTGACGCTGGTGGGTTACGAGCGCGACGAAATCCTGCAATTGATGGCCCACGTGCTGGCGGTGGAGATCGACGCCCTGCTGGAAGCGGACCGTCCGTTCGACACGCAATGGTACGAACAAGCCCTGCGCGCACTGCCCGAACTGCCGCCTGAATCCTGATCTGCCACAGCCTTCAAAGCGCCCGGAAAATTATCCGGCAAGAAAGCCAGACGCTAACTACACTGCAAAGGCCCCGCCGTCGCGTGACCTCCGGGGCCGTCACGCCAAGCCAGCTTCAACGGTCTCTTAGAACCGACGAGCGCTACCCACGTTGATTCCAGAAGCCGCCGCAGCGATTGGCGTCATTACTAAAAAAAGGTCTGGAGCCTCTATGTCGTATACCCCTGAGCTGGTTGCCGAACTGGAAATCCTCGTACTGTTCAACCTGGGCAATACCCTTGAAGGCCTGAAAGTCCATCACGTCGCGGCTCCCCAAGCCATCGCTGCGGCGCAACGGCTGTTCGAAAAGGGTCTTACGACCCAGGTCGACGGCGGTTACCTCACCAGTTTGGGGCTGGAAGCTGCCGAACATGCCCAATCATTACTGACCATTCTGAACGTCGCCAAAGAAGCGGCCTGAAAATCCGAGGCTCGCGACACCAAATAAAGGTTTCGCGAGCCCTTCTTTTATAAGAAGCTGCGCCGATAGAATTTTGGCGTCAGAAATACCACGACAAAAAATGCACGCTGGATACTTTCGCGCCTGCGTGCTGTCGTCTGTTCGCTAATATAAAAGCAACCTTCGAACACCGCTGGTTAGAACTGCGATGACGCGTGATTTTGAAATTCGCCCCGATCTGGATGAGGGCATCGACCGTAAGGTCCTCAGCCAGCTGCGTGCCCGCTTTCTGACCCTCAATGACGGGCGGTTTTCCCGTGCCATGGAGGGGCTGTCCACACGCCAGCAAACCGTGCTGACACTGCTGCCGTTGTTTTTCCACGTCAATCATCCGCTGCTGCCCGGCTACGTGTCCGGCACAACACCCGCTGGCGTGTCCAATTACGAGCCCGAAGCCCAGGCGCTATCCGAAGCCCAGCGGCTGACACGATCCTTTTCCTACAAAGCGCGCCGCGGCAACCCGCCCAGCCCGATCCACGGCCTGTTCCTGATGGGCAGCCTCGGCACCCTGGCACAAGCCGAACACAGCGACATGGACGTGTGGGTCTGTCATGACCCGGCGTTGCCCCCTGAGGCCGTGGCCGAACTGCGCAAGAAATGCCAGGCACTGGAGAGCTGGGCTGCCAGCCAGGGCGCGGAAGCGCATTTCTTTCTGATCGACCCACAGCGCTTTGTCCTGGGCGATCGCGATGCCCAGCTCAGTTCCGAAGACTGCGGCACGACCCAGCATTACCTGCTGCTCGACGAGTTTTATCGCACCGCCATCTGGCTGGCGGGCCGCACGCCCTTATGGTGGCTGGTCCCGGTCTACGAAGAAAAACGCTACGCCGAGTACACCCACACGCTGCTGTCCAAACGCTTCATCCGCGCCGAAGACATGCTCGACCTGGGCCACATGGCGCACATTCCGCCGGGGGAGTTTATTGGCGCAGGCCTGTGGCAACTGTTCAAAGGCATCGAATCCCCCTACAAGTCAGTGCTCAAACTGCTGCTGACCGAGGTCTACGCCAGCGAACACCCCAACGTGCAATGCCTGAGCCTGCGCTTCAAGCAGGCAGTATTTGCCAATCGCCTGGACCTGGACGAACTCGACCCTTACATGGTGGTTTACCGCCGGATCGAGGAGTACCTGACTGCCCGGGGTGAACCTGAACGCCTGGAGCTGGTGCGCCGTAGCCTGTACCTGAAAGTGAACAAGAAGCTCACGGGCGCCCCGCGACAGCGCAGCACCAGTTGGCAGCGATCACTGCTCGAACGTCTGGCCAAGGAGTGGAACTGGGACGAACGCCAATTGGCGCTGCTGGACAGTCGCAGCCAATGGAAGGTCCGGCAGGTTGCCAACGAACGCAAGGTCCTGGTCAACGAGCTTAATCACAGTTATCGCTTCCTGACCCTTTTCGCACGCACTCAGCAGATCGCCAGCTCGATCAACAAACGCGACTTGAATGTGCTGGGACGGCGTCTCTATGCGGCCTTTGAGCGCAAGGCGGGCAAAGTCGAGTTCATCAATCCGGGCATCGCGCCGGATCTGGCCGAAGACACGCTCACGCTGGTGCAGTCGCCCAACAAGCGCGAACCCGGCAAGACCCAATGGGGCCTGTACAACGGCAACATCGGCGCCCATGAGTGGGAGCACTTTTCACCGATCAAGCGCACCCGCGAATTGCTGGAACTGCTCACCTGGTGTCACCGCAACAGCGTGATTGACACCACCACGCGGCTGGCGCTGCACCCCGGCGAAAGCGATCTGACGGAGTTTGAGCTGTTCAATCTGCTCGGCGCGCTGCAGCAAAGCTTCCCAATGCCGTTGACCAGCGTCAGCGAAGAACACCTGCTGCGTCCAAGTATCCCTGGTGAGGTGCTGTTGCTGGTCAACGTCGGCGTCGACCCGCTCAAGCACCACCGTGACCTCAACATCTTGATGACCACCGAACGTACCGACTCGCTGAGCTATGCCGGTGTCCGGGAAAATCTGGTGCTGACCCTGGACCAGATCACGATCAACAGCTGGAACGAGATTCTGGTCAGCCGCTACGACGGGCCCAACGCGTTGCTCGATTGCCTCAGCGATGTGCTGAGTAACCTGCCGCAAGACGAACGTCCGCAGCCAAATATTCGCGTACGTTGCTTCTGCCACAACCGTGCGCCCGCCATTGCCCAGCGGGTCGAAGAGGTGGTCAACACTGCGCAATTGCTGCTTGCCAGGCGCCTTAACCATCGCTACCTGATTCAGGTCCAGCAGCATTATCACGTGCTGGAAATGATCCCCGGCCAGGTCAGCCATGTGCCCCTGGGCAACCTGCCGAAACTGCTCGATTACCTGAGCGAGGAGTTACCGGACTACAGCCCGCTGCACCTGGACCCCAACGCGCTGGACGAACACGACCTGGCTATGATCCTGCCGTATGGGCAACCCGAGTGCGTTCAAGTGTTCTATCGGGTCAACGAACCTAACGCGGACCTTTACGTGCTGGATGAGCGCAACGCGCTGTGGCATCAGCGTGTGCCCTACCACGATGAGCCTAGCCTGCTGACCCCGCTGCAGCGTTTCTTCAATTCGTTGATGTACCGGCGCGATGCCTTGCTGCCGCTGGAGAACCCGCTGGAAGCAACATCGCTGGAAACTTTGTATTACCAGGTTTTACCCACTGGAGCGGGACGCGCACGCCGGATCGAGCAACACGCCCCACCTGCGCCCATGACTGACAAGCCTTTCTACGATGTGCAAGCCATTGTCGAAGAGGCGTCACCGGGGCAAGTGAACGTCACGCTTTACTGCAACAACAGCGAGTTTTCCGAGCTGGAGTATGGCGAGCAATTATTCGCCGTCGTGGCACAACAGATCCTCGCCCAACGCAGCGAGCCGCAACGTTATCGCTGCTATATCACTGACCTGGACCTGTCCGGCATCCTGGGCGACAGCCACGGGCAAACCATCTTGTTCCTGCGCTACAAGGCGGATCTGGAGAGGTCGTTGAACGAGGCGATGGAGCGGGCTTGAAAGCTTGAAAGCGGATCGCGGGCAAGCCCACTCCTACAGTTGATCACCGATCCCTTGCAGGAGTGGGCTTGCCCGCGATAGGGTCGAAGCCCGCTTACAAATCGTAATCACCCGCCGCTTCCGGCTGGTATTCCACCGCCAGCAACGCGAGCTTGAGTGTCTTGCCGCCCGGCGCGGGCCAGTCGATGTGTTGGCCGACTTGCAGGCCCAGCAGCGCGCAGCCCACCGGGGCGAGGATCGATACCGTGTTTTCGGCACCGGCATCCTTCGGGTAGACCAGCGTCAGGTGGTAATCCTTGCCACTGCCTTCTTCGCGGCAATGCACACGCGAGTTCATGGTCACGACACCGGCTGGCACTTCATCGTGGCCGACAACCTGTTCGGCGCGGTCAAGTTCGGCCTGCAAGGCTTCGATACCCGGCGTCGTCTCGTCCAGGCTTTCGATCAGACGCTCAAGCCGTTGCACGTCGAGTCGGGTGAGGATGATGGAAGGTGCGGTGGTCATGATGCTGGCAGACTCCTTTTTTCTGCGCGATAAAGCAAAACCCCGCCTGTGAAGACGGGGTTTTCATTGGCCTCGATCACTTGAGGCGTATCTGGACACTATCACAGCCGAACAAATACACAAGCCGGAGCCATTTCTAGCCGTGTACAGCCTGAGCGCGACGCTGCTCTGCACCGGCCACGATTTCGCGGCGGCGGTTGTCGTCGGCGGCACGCCATTCTCGGATGTCTTCGACGTGGCGAAAACAGCCGATGCAGACCTTCTGCTCATCCAGCCGGCAAGTGCTGATGCACGGCGACGGCACGGCAGGGCTGACGTTACTGAACAGGGGTTTGGGCGGGCGAACCGGCGCCGGGGTCGCGTTATCGGTCACGATCAGATCTCGTCGAAATCAAGCTCGACGCCTGCCTGATCCAGGGTGATGCGGGCCAGCATCTCGCTCAGCAGTTCCTCGCTGGTGTCACAGATCCAGCGCTTGCTCTCTTCATCGTAGTCAAAATGAAAACCACCGGAGCGGGCCGCCAGCCACAGCTGGCTGAGGGCTTCCTGCCGGCTGAAGATCAGGCGGCTGTTGTTTTCGAACGTCACGGTCAACACGCCAGCGGAGTTTTCAAGGTCCAGGTCCAGGCCACTCTCATCGAAAATATCCTCCAGCTCCTGCTGGGTGGCATCGACCAGGTCGTGGAAGCGGGCTTCGGTCAAACTCATTGCGTGAACCTCGAAAAGTGTCTACTGATGGCGCAGCGACGCAAGATACGGTCGCTTCCGAGCAAATGCAAAGCATACCCGCCCAACGCCCGGTGTCGATGCCAAAAATTTGCCAGGCTCTGGAAGCGGTTCCCGAGGGCTGGCGTCAAAGCCCCGCCAGACGGGAAGTTCGCCGCATAGGCAAGCCGGTGGGTGGCCGGTATACTCGGGCGCAATTAATGCTTTTACAAAGGATTTCGCCATGAAGCGCCTGATCTCTTCCCTAGCTGCGCTCGTCGCGGTCGCCTGCCTTGTCTCCGCCTGTGGTCAAAAAGGGCCGCTTTACATGCCCGATGACACCAAGAACCCTGACGACCAGGCCAAATCATCGCAATCGAAAGCGCACCAGCATTCGACTCAGAACTCGACTTACTAGGGAAAACCATGGACGCCTTCAACTACCGCGACGGTGAGCTGTTCGCGGAAGGTGTAGCGTTGTCTGCCATTGCCGAGCGTTTCGGCACGCCGACCTACGTCTACTCCCGTGCGCACATCGAGGCGCAATACCGAGCCTACACCGACGCCCTGAGCGGCACGCCGCACCTGGTGTGCTTTGCGGTCAAGGCCAACTCCAACCTGGGCGTACTCAATGTCCTGGCGCGCCTTGGCGCCGGTTTCGACATCGTGTCCCGTGGTGAGCTGGAGCGAGTACTGGCCGCTGGCGGCCAGGCTGACCGCATCGTGTTCTCCGGCGTCGGCAAGACCCGCGAAGACATGCGTCGCGCACTGGAAGTCGGCGTGCACTGCTTCAACGTCGAATCCACCGACGAGCTTGAGCGCCTGCAAGTGGTGGCGGCCGAGCTGGGCGTGCGTGCGCCGATCTCGTTGCGGGTGAACCCGGACGTGGACGCGGGCACCCACCCGTACATTTCTACCGGGCTCAAGGAAAACAAGTTCGGCATCGCCATTGCTGACGCCGAAGACGTGTACATCCGCGCCGCGCAGCTGCCGAACCTGGAAATCGTCGGTGTCGATTGCCACATCGGCTCGCAACTGACCACCCTCGCCCCCTTCATCGACGCACTGGATCGCCTGCTGGCACTGGTGGACCGCCTGGGCGATTGCGGCATTCACTTGCATCACCTGGACCTGGGCGGCGGCCTGGGCGTGCGTTATCGCGATGAAGAGCCGCCACTGGCGGGCGATTACATCGCGGCAATTCGCGAACGTCTGGACGGCCGCGATCTGGCGCTGGTGTTCGAACCCGGCCGCTTCATCGTCGCCAACGCCGGCGTGCTGGTGACTCAGGTCGAATACCTCAAGCACACCGAACACAAAGACTTCGCCATCGTCGATGCGGCCATGAACGACCTGATTCGCCCGGCGCTTTATCAAGCCTGGATGGACATCACGCCCGTTCGCCCACGCGCGGGTGCCGCACGCACTTACGACATCGTCGGCCCGATCTGCGAGACTGGTGACTTCCTGGCCAAGGAACGTCAACTGGCGCTGGCCGAAGGTGATTTGCTGGCCGTGCACTCGGCGGGCGCCTATGGTTTCGTCATGAGTTCCAACTACAACACCCGCGGCCGTACTGCCGAAGTGTTGGTCGATGGTGCCAATGCCTACGAAGTGCGTCGTCGCGAAACCGTGGCCGAGCTGTTTGCCGGCGAAAGCCTGCTGCCGGAGTAACCCCATGCTGCTGCGTTTTACCAAGATGCATGGCCTGGGCAACGACTTCATGGTTCTGGACCTTGTGAGTCAGCACGCGCACATTTTGCCCAAACACGCCAAGCAATGGGGCGACCGCCACACCGGTGTCGGTTTCGACCAGTTGTTGCTGGTCGAAGCCCCGAGCAACCCGGATGTGGACTTCCGTTACCGGATCTTCAACTCCGACGGTTCCGAGGTGGAGCAATGTGGCAACGGTGCACGCTGCTTCGCCCGCTTTGTGCTGGATAAACGCCTGACCGCCAAACGGCAGATTCGGGTCGAGACCAAAGGCGGCATCATCGAGCTGGATATCCGCAGCGACGGCCAGATCAGCGTCGACATGGGCCCGCCTCGGCTGGTTCCGGCGGACATTCCGTTCCAGGCAACCGAGCAGGCCCTGAGCTACAGCCTCGATGTCGATGGGCAAAGCGTCGAGCTGGCGGCCGTTTCCATGGGCAACCCCCATGCCGTGCTGCGGGTCGATGACATCAACAACGCTCCGGTGCATGCCCTGGGGCCAAAAATCGAACATCACCCGCGCTTTCCGGCCCGGGTCAATGTCGGCTTTCTTCATGTAGTAGACCGTCAACGCGCACAATTGCGTGTCTGGGAACGCGGCGCCGGGGAAACCCAGGCCTGCGGTACTGGAGCCTGTGCCGCTGCGGTGGCTGCTATCAGCCAGGGCTGGATGGATTCGCCCCTGTTGATCGATCTGCCCGGCGGGCGCTTGTCCATTGAATGGGCGGGCCCTGGCCATCCGGTGTTGATGACCGGCCCTGCAGTTCGGGTCTACGAAGGACAAGTCCGTTTATGAGTGAGCCAATCCGATGACCGATCAGCCTCAGACTTCAACCGAAAAGCCCAGCGAATCGCCTGCCGATAACGCAGCGCCAGCCCTTGAAGCTGAGGCAATTGCGGCTTACCTGCTCAAACACCCCGACTTCTTCGCCGAGCATGACGAACTGCTCAACGCGATGCGCATCCCCCATCAACGTGGCGACACGGTGTCGCTGGTCGAACGCCAGCTCAAGCTGCTGCGCGAGCGCAATATCGAGATGCGCCATCGCCTTTCGCAACTGATGGACGTGGCACGGGATAACGACCGGCTGTTCGAGAAAACCCGTCGCCTGAACCTCGCGCTGATGGATGCCACCAGCCTGGAAGAAATCGTGATCGCGGTGGAAGACAGCCTGCGTCAGGAGTTCGCCGTGCCCTTTGTCAGCCTGATCCTGTTCAGCGACAACGCCATGCCGGTGGGCCGTTGGGTCAGCAGTAGCGAAGCACAGAAAGCCATCGGCGGCCTGATCGGCGAGAAAACCGTGTGCGGCGCCTTGCGTGAGCATGAACTGGCATTCCTGTTCGGCGCAGAGCAAAGCAAGGAAGTGGGCTCGACTGCCATCGTTACCCTCAATCACTTGGGGCTGCATGGCGTGCTTGCTATCGGCAGTCGCGATCCGCAGCACTACAAGAGCTCGGTAGGCACCCTGTTCCTCAACTACATCGCCGATGTGCTGGGGCGTCTGCTACCGCGCTTCACCCATTCGCTGCGCTCGGTCCGCTAGCCATGGAACGACAACTGGACGCTTACTGCACGCACCTGCGCAGTGAGCGCCAAGTGTCGCCTCATACGCTGGAAGCCTACCGGCGCGACCTGAACAAGGTGCTGGCCTTCTGTGAGAAACAGGGCCTGAGCAGCTGGACTGCGCTGGACATCCAGCACCTGCGCAGCCTGATCGCCCGCCTGCATCAGCAAGGTCAGTCGTCCCGCAGCCTGGCTCGTCTGCTGTCAGCGGTGCGTGGGCTCTATCACTACCTGAACCGCGAAGGCATTTGCCAGCACGACCCGGCCAACGGCCTGGCTCCGCCCAAGGGCGAGCGACGCCTGCCCAAGACCCTGGACACCGACCGTGCCCTGCAACTGCTTGATGGCGCCGTCGAGGACGACTTCCTGGCCCATCGCGACCAGGCGATTCTCGAGCTGTTCTATTCCTCCGGCCTGCGCCTGTCGGAACTGACGGGGCTCAACACCGAACAACTCGACCTGGGTGACGGGCTGGTGTCGGTGCTCGGTAAAGGCAGCAAGACCCGGGTACTGCCCGTGGGTAAAAAAGCCCGGGAAGCGCTGGAAACCTGGCTGCCCCTGCGTGCCCTGGCCAACCCTCAGGACGATGCGGTGTTCATCAGCCAGCAAGGGCGGCGCCTGGGCTCGCGAGCCATTCAGCTCAGGGTCAAGGCAGCAGGCGAGCGCGAGCTGGGGCAGAACCTGCATCCACACATGCTCCGGCATTCCTTCGCCAGCCATTTGCTGGAGTCTTCACAGGACCTGCGCGCGGTGCAGGAACTGCTCGGCCATGCCGACATCAAGACCACTCAGATTTATACACACCTGGATTTCCAGCATCTGGCCACGGTGTACGACAGCGCCCATCCACGGGCTAAAAGGAAAGGTTCCAGCGATGAGCATTAAGCTGATTACGTTCGATCTGGACGATACGTTGTGGCACACCGCGCCGGCTATTGTCAGCGCCGAAGCCATCCTGCGTGACTGGCTGGGCGAGCATGCGCCGAAACTGGGGCCGGTGCCGGTGGAGCATCTGTGGGAAATCCGCGCACGGCTGGTGGAGGCGGAACCGTCGTTCAAGCACCGAATCAGTGCACTGCGTCGGCGAGTGCTGTTTCACGCGCTGCAAGACGCAGGCTATGCCCATGAACAGGCACAAGACCTGGCGGACAAGGGCTTTGAAGTGTTCCTGCATGCCCGGCATCAGGTAGAGATTTTCCCCGAGGTCCAGCCCATGCTGGAGATCCTGACCAAACGCTACACACTGGGCGTGGTCACCAACGGCAACGCCGATGTACGCCGCCTGGGGCTGGCAGATTACTTCACCTTCGCCCTGTGCGCCGAGGACCTGGGTATCGGCAAACCCGACCCTGCGCCGTTCCTGGAAGCCCTCAAGCGCGGTAATGCCCAGGCTCACGCTGCCGTGCACGTGGGCGACCACCCCGGCGACGACATCTTCGGCGCCCAGCAGGCCGGCCTGCGCGCCATCTGGTACAACCCCGAAGGCAAGGCCTGGGAAGCGGACAAACAGCCCGACGCCGAGATCAGCAGCCTGCTGCAGTTGCCGGAAGTGTTGGCGCGTTGGAGTTGACCCTGTGCAGGCTAAGGCGTCCGTCCTGAAGCATCGTAGGTGACTGACCCACCGCATTCGTGAGCAAGCTCACTCCCACAGGGGTTTTGGGTCTGAAACAAGTACCTGAGGCAGATGCAAAACCTGTGGGAGCGAATTCATTCGCGAAAGGCCGACACATTCAACATCTACGGCGGCTGACACACCGCTTCGCGAATGAATCGCTCCCACAACAGAAGGTCCACTCCATCAACCCGGCTGCCACCCAAAACCCATCGCCCATAAAAAAGCCCGCAGCGACAGCGGGCTCTTCCAGTACAGCAACTGTCACCCTTAGATAGGGCGGCTACCGTACTTGTTGTCAGGCTTCTTCGGCGGATCGGCGACCACATTGGCCTCCACTTCCTGCACTTTGCCGCCACGGGCGAGGAATTCTTCCATCGCCCGAGCCAGAGCGTCACGCTCCTTGTTCTTGGCCTCTACGCTAGGCAGCTCATCGACCGAAACAGCAGCCTTGGCCTTGCCTTTGACGGGTGCAGCCGATGCTTCGGGACTGTCGTCGACTTCCGAGCCATCGTCTTCAGGAGCTGCCGCAAGCTCCTCACCATCTTCTTCACCTTCCAGATCATCATCCAGCAGATCGTTGTCGTCGTCGCTCATGTTCTACCTCATGACTTGCGAAAGCAGATTAGTTATAGCCCAGCCGCGCTCGAATTCGAAGGCTGCCGGAAAAAATTCAACAACCGCTGAAAACCAGCGGTCATGCCCTTTCACCCTGGAGGGTGGCAAGGACGTTGCGAGCACCGCCCATATCGCGATGCTCGCCCAGATAAACACCTTGCCAGGTGCCTAGCGCCAATCGCCCCGCCGTCACCGGCAACGTCAATTGGCAGCCTAGCAAACTGGCCTTGAAGTGCGCTGGCAAGTCATCGGGACCTTCGTCGTCATGTTCATATCCGTCCACGCCCTGAGGTGCCAGACGGTTGAAAAAACGCTCGAAATCACGACGCACCGCCGGATCGGCATTCTCGTTGAGGGTCAACGAAGCCGAGGTATGCTGCAGCAACACGTGCAACAGACCGACACGACAATCACGTAGCTCAGGCAACCCGGCCAGTATCTCGTCGGTCACCAGATGAAACCCGCGAGGCCTTGCCCGCAAGATAATCCTGGTCTGATGCCACATACAGTTCTCCGCACGTTCGGCGCGCATTCTAACGCGCCTGAGGAAAAAGCAAAGCGCACAATAAACCGGCTTTTACGCAAGTTTTAAGCGAGCCTTGCTGCCTTGTCGCCATCACGTACGGATCTGCCGAAAATACGGGGTGAAACCGGGCTCATCGATCCAGGCAAGTGCAGTGGCAACGTTGCTATCGACAAACTCCAGACAAAAAAATGCCCGGCTAACCGGGCATTTTTTTGCGACAGCTTACAAGTTGTAGCCACGCTCGTTGTGTTGCGCGAGGTCGAGGCCGACCGCTTCTTCCTCCTCGGTGACACGCAGGCCCATGACCGCGTCGAGCACTTTGAGGATGATGAAGGTCACAATCGCGGTGTAGATGACTGTGAAGCCTACGCCTTTGACCTGAATCCAGACCTGGGCTGCGACGTCGGTGGTCGCGGCATTGAAGCCACCCATCGACGGTGCAGCGAACACGCCAGTCAGGATCGCGCCGAGGATACCGCCGATACCGTGCACGCCGAAGGCGTCCAGGGAGTCGTCGTAGCCCAGCTTGCGCTTGAGGGTGGTAGCGCAGAAGAAGCACACCACGCCTGCAGCCAGACCGATGATCAGCGAGCCCATTGGGCCAACAGTACCGGCGGCCGGAGTAATGGCAACCAGACCGGCAACCACACCCGAAGCGATGCCCAGGGCACTTGGCTTACCGTGAGTGATCCACTCGGCGAACATCCAGCCCAGTGCAGCGGCGGCGGTAGCGATCTGAGTGACCAGCATTGCCATACCGGCGGTGCCGTTGGCGGCAGCAGCGGAGCCGGCGTTGAAGCCGAACCAGCCTACCCACAGCATTGCTGCGCCGACCAGGGTGTAACCCAGGTTGTGCGGAGCCATCGGGGTGGACGGGAAGCCTTTACGCTTGCCGAGTACCAGGCACGCCACCAAACCGGCCACACCGGCGTTGATGTGAACCACGGTACCGCCGGCGAAGTCCAGGACGCCCCAGTCGCCGAGCAGCGAACCTGGACCACTCCAGACCATGTGAGCGATTGGTGCGTAGACCAGAGTGAACCAGATGCCCATGAACACCAGCATCGCGGAGAACTTCATACGCTCTGCGAAGGCACCGACGATCAGCGCCGGGGTGATGATGGCGAATGTCATCTGGAAGGTGACGAACACGGCTTCAGGGAACAGCGACGTAGGCCCGGTGATACTGGCAGGGGTGATGCCTGCGAGGAACGCCTTGGACAAGCTGCCGAAGAAGGAGTTGAAGTTGACGACGTTCGCTTCCATGCCGGTGGTGTCAAACGCAATGCTGTAGCCATAAATGACCCACAGGATGCTGATCAGACCGGTAATGGCAAAGCACTGCATCATCACGGAAAGGATGTTTTTCGAGCGAACCATGCCGCCGTAGAACAACGCCAGGCCCGGAATGGTCATGAACAGCACCAGTGCCGTAGAGGTCAACATCCAGGACGTGTCGCCGGAGTTGAGTACAGGTGCGGGCACCGGGTCAGCCGCCAGGGCCAGACCAGGTAATACAAGGGACAACAGGGCTCCTAGCCCTGCGAATTGACGCAGAGTCATATTGTTTTCTCCTGGGGCGTTGGGTTTGGCGGCTTAGATTGCGTCGGTATCGGTTTCGCCGGTACGGATGCGAATAGCCTGTTCCAGATTGACTACAAAAATCTTGCCGTCACCAATCTTGCCGGTGTTGGCCGCTTTAGTGATCGCCTCGATAACTCGATCGAGATCCTTATCGTCAATGGCAACGTCGATCTTCACCTTTGGGAGGAAGTCGACTACGTATTCCGCACCGCGATACAGCTCGGTGTGGCCCTTCTGACGACCAAAGCCTTTGACTTCAGTGACGGTGATGCCCTGCACGCCGATTTCAGACAACGACTCGCGCACGTCATCCAATTTGAACGGCTTGATGATGGCAGTGACTAGCTTCATGAAAACTTTCTCCCGAATTGGTGGACTTGCCCCAGGAAAACAAACCCGACTCAAGTCTAAGCGCAGTGCCTGGCTTTGTAACGCGTCGGTCACCTGAATCAGGTCCGACCAACTCCAGAAAACCGCTTCTGACGAAACACTTCCCCGCTCCGCCTTTCGCACTGCGTTTGTCTCTACGACTGCATCAGTGCATGGGTCACTTGCCATTAAGCAGAAAGCTTGCCAGCTCGTGAAAACTCTTAAATTTCAATTAGTTATTGGCAGGCAAGGGGCAAAATGGCATTCAGTGTCCACCAGACCGCACAACAACAGTGCGCGACGCCCCACCACCCTGCGCGAAAAGTGTGCATCTTCTGGCAGGTGAAATGACTATAGACGCCGTTTGAGGTCTTGCCGCTCATCCGATGTCACTCTGCGAGCCCAAGGAACAGGGCGCTCAAGGGCCCTGTATGCCGCGTGCTACACTGCGCGGCATCTGATTACGGAAACTCATCATGCTCGCGCCCAAAGCTTTCCTCGACGCCCTGAGCGGCCACGCCTCGAAGCTGTTCAACGGCGAAACCCCAATCCCGCGCAACGAATTCGAAACCCAGTTCAAAATGCTGCTGCAAAGCGGCTTCAGCAAACTGGACCTGGTCAGCCGGGAAGAATTCGACAGCCAGATGACCGTCCTGGCCCGCACCCGCGCCCGCCTCGAAGCGCTTGAGGCCAAAGTGGCCGAGATGGAAGCGAAGCTGAACCCGTCGCAGGAGCAATAACAGAGCGGCATTACTCGACTGTAGGAGTCTGGGCGACCGGCACGACACCTCACAACCTGTGAAAGATGTACGCAGCGGACTCATCGGAAGCCAGCGCCACGCCCGCCGCCGTCAAACCGTCGCGTAGCAGTTGATCCTCAACCCGTACCTGCCACGCGCAGCCTGAGTAATCATCGGGGCTTTCTTTAGCGTTGTGCATGGCTTCAAGCAACTGCGGGCGAGTCGGGAAGTACACGGCCAGGGCATTGTCTTTCCAGCTCGCGACGTTCAAGCCAAGCTCCGCGCAAATCGCGACCTTTTTGACGGCATCAGCTTTATCTGCCTGGCGAGACTGACGGATGAGTGCTTCCAGCGCCGGATCGGCACGCCCATCCGTGCAGAGAATCTGGTCACTGTCCCATGCTTCTGGCGGGCACACCTTGTTGTCTGTGCGTAAAGGGATGAAGGGATTGATCTCCATCGGGTAGATGCGGCACACCAGTGGACGCTCCTCATAGATGCCACACAGGTTGTCCGCCCGCAGATTTGGGCATTGCTCAAGCGCCTTCGCGGCAAACACGGCGATGATCTGTACCTCTGCATTACCGCAAGGCACAGCTGCTGACCGACCTGACGCGTGAGCGAATTCCTGCGGTGAACGAGGCCAGCTCGACTCATCGAAAGCCTCGAGGATCACCGCCACGTCATGCCCGCGACTCAACCATTGCTGCGTCTCGGCCAGCGTCAAGGGGATCAGTCGGCCCTTACAGCAGACACCGCAGCCTGTGCAGGAGAAATGAGTGGTCTTGCCTTGCATACGAATCACCTGGAAGTCACGACAGCGCAGGTAATTCGTTGGGTGTTCACAGATGGTTACAGCAGCGGTGAAATATTTTTTAACAGAACGAACTGACGCCTTCGCGAGCAAGCTCGCTCCCACAAGGTTTTATATTCAGCTGCGGCGGCCCCCATTCACACCCTGTATCCATTTCCAACTCTCCACGACCCCTTCAATACCGCAGGATGCGGACTTCATTGTTATCAAGGATCGATCAATGTCCCTCGCCATTGTCCTCAGCCGCGCACAGGTGGGTGTGGAAGCGCCCGCTGTTACTGTCGAAGCTCACTTGGCCAATGGCCTGCCGGCCCTGACGCTGGTGGGTTTGCCCGAGGGTGCGGTCAAGGAGAGCAAGGACCGGGTTCGCAGTGCGATTCTCAATTCCGGCCTCGAATTCCCCGCTCGACGTATCACGCTTAACCTCGCGCCTGCCGACCTGCCCAAGGATGGCGGGCGCTTCGATCTGGCGATTGCCTTGGGTCTGCTGGCTGCCAGTTCGCAGTTGCCCAAATGTGCGCTGCAGGAGGTGGAGTGCCTCGGGGAACTGGCGCTTTCCGGGGCGATACGGCCGATTCAGGGGGTGTTGCCTGCGGCTCTGGCAGCGCGTGCAGCGGGGCATGCGCTTGTGGTGCCTGCTGCCAATGCCGAGGAGGCGTGCCTGGCGTCAGGTTTGAAGGTGATCGCGGTCAGCCATTTGCTGGAGCTGGTGGCGCATTTCAACGGTCATACCCTGATCTCGCCTTATCAGTCCAACGGCCTGCTGTTGCAAAGCAAGCCCTACCCGGACTTGAGCGAAGTTCAGGGCCAGACAGCCGCCAAGCGGGCGCTGTTGGTGGCTGCGGCGGGTGCACACAACCTGCTGTTCAGCGGCCCGCCCGGCACCGGCAAAACGCTGCTCGCCAGCCGCTTGCCCGGTTTGCTACCACCGCTGGACGAGCATGAAGCCCTGGAAGTGGCCGCGATTCAATCCGTCGCCAGCCAGACGCCGCTGACCAGCTGGCCCCAGCGGCCCTTCAGGCAACCGCACCATTCGGCGTCAGGTGCCGCACTGGTGGGGGGTGGTTGTGACATCGCGCAATAGATGCAACTAGTGCGAAATAGATGCAACTGGTGAGTCTGAATGCGAAACGACTGATCACCTTCGAAACCTAGTGGTTTGGCGGTGGCTCAGGCTTTACGGACTGCAGATCAATTTCTCGCGCAGAATTCCCGGCCAAAAATTAGTCTCGAGCCCGACGATATCGACGGATATCCCCATGCCGTTTACTTCGCAAATTTTTCCTTGAAACAGGGTTCGGAGGTAGAGTTGATGCATCAAGTCGTGGGGGCGAATCCCTGCTGCCGCGGTAAAGGATCAGAACTATGACGTCTATTGAGCAAGCTTCTGCCCTGCTGCTGGCCGCGAATGATGTTGTCTTCTTTACCGGCGCAGGCATTTCCGCCGAAAGCGGTATTTCTACCTACGGGGAGAAACTCACAGGAATTTGGGCAGGTCACGACCCGCGAGATTTAGAGACAGCCAAAGCGTACCGCGAGAATCCGACGCTGGTAGCGCCGAGCCTGTCGCTTGGGCTTGGCGCTGGTAACCGGTAAGTGACCGAAGAGCGCAGCCAATTGAGATTGGGCGGGATCTCTTTCTCGGGAGAAATTCCGAAGTCATCGTCACACACCATGCCGCGACTTGGTCTAAGCGAGGATCACAATCGACCCTCGTATGCCGCCCAGAAGGCGATGAATCATGCCGAGTTGGTCAGGCTCCGATCACGGTGCAGCCGACCAATCGATATGGCAGTTGCGATCAGCGGGGCTTGTGTAATTCGGTTTAGATATTCCATGATGATGTCAATTTGACAGCCGTAAAACAGTCAATCCGTTGTGCATGATGACTTATGGCCGGAGGGCCGCATGGACGCAAAAACTTCATTAAAGTCGGTTAATGTTCAAGATCCGTTTCATGCTCCCGAACAATTCGTAGTCCTCCCTCCCGAGGTTAGCGACGACTGGACGATGAGTATCAGCACTTATCAAAAGATTGCTGAAACGACGGATAAGCTTCCGGGTTCTGGATTAGAGCTCACCATTTTGGGCCTGTTTGGCGAGGTGGGCAGCCTCCTCAGCGCGCTCAAAAAACGTGAGCGCGACCGTGCGGCTTTCAAGCGTTATCACGCCATCATTCTGGAGGAACTCGGGGATGTGCTCTGGTACTTCTCAAACCTTGCTTCCCGGGCACAACTGGATTTGTCCACACTATCCCAGCGAGTTTTCCGAAACATCGAAGATTGGGACATCGTCGAACCCGCAGAGCCGAGTCTCGGGTTTGGCGAGATGCAACGCAGGATAGATGACCCGGTTACCGAAGAGGCGTTCAGTGCCCAAGTACTCACACTTGCGGGTTGCGTGGGCGATCTTTTGAACGACTTCAAAAACGACACGTTCTCTAAAAACAGGGACAAGCTCTCTGCGCACATGGTGGATATCTTCCGAGCCCTTGTGGCTGCCGCAGACTCGGCCGGAGTGGATATGGATGTGGCAGCCCTGGGCAACCTCAAGAAGACGTTCAGCCGCTGGCCAAAAGAGATTATCTACCCGCCTAGAATCGACGCGGATATGCCAAAAAATGAAAGGCTACCCCCTCGGTTGGATTTCTTTATCGCCGAAGAGAATATTGGCGACAAACAATACGTTATCCAGAAGTGCAACAAGATCATCATTGGCGATCGCCTGACCGACAACAAAATGGAGCGCGATGACTATCGGTTTCACGATGTCTTCCACATCGCATTCGCGGTGCATTTAGGGTGGTCTCCTGTCCTACGTGCTCTTCTTCACCTGAAGCGCAAGAGCGATCCCGAGCTCGATGAAAACCAAGACGGTGCCAGAGCCATCCTTATCGAAGAAGGTGTGGCCACATTCATTTTTGGCCGCGGGCTTGAGTGCGATCTTTTCAAAGACGTCGATCACATTGATTACGATCTCTTGAAGTCGATTCAAGAGTTCGTCCGAGGTTACGAAGTACAACGTTGTGCACTTTGGCAGTGGGAGAAAGCGATCCTTGATGGGTTCGCTATTTTTCGGAAGCTCTCTGTCTCGAGGAAAGGCTACGTCGTCGCCGATTTCGACAACCATACGATCAGTTTCCGCGATGGCGACGACGTGGAATAAGGCCGTCAGGAGTTTCGCCCTGAAAACGGGGCTGCCAGCCAGGTAACGGTGCGCCCGCAATCAGTTTCGATCTGAAATAAAAACAACCGATAACAGGCATTCGAAGAGGTATCAAACCATGAGCAATGGAAAAGCGTGTGTCGTATTCACGACCGGTATGAACACCGAAGCACAGTCGGTTTCTGAACAGCTCGCACATGAGGGATTTGAGGTTTGTACAGCCGAAGCTGACCAAGAGGTCGTAGAAGCCGCACAGGCAGGCGCGGTACCGGACGAAATCAGAAGCTGCATCGACAATGCGGTCATTTGCGTATTCCTGATTCCTGAAAAAGGGCATGAGTGCCTGACCGGTGCGGCAGGACATGCCGGGATGTCAGGGAAAAGAATTGTCGCAGTTGCCCAGAATGTTGAGTCCCTGCCACAAATCTTCGACGACATTGCCAGCTCTGTGCTCAACGTAAACAGCCCAAACTTGGCTGAGGTGATTCAAGGTCAAGAGGTCTGGGAACGTGCGGACGGCAGCGCAAGCCCAAAACGTAAGATCAAGCGGATCGAGTGCCAATGAATCGAGTTCCAAGGATCTTTTCGTACAGACTCGTAAGGGATTACGGCTTCGCTCCCAACCCCTTTCATGGAATTTGCACGCTAGGCACCTGCAAACCGCAGATCAGGAATGCTGCCCAAGTAGGCGACATTGTCGTCGGCTGCGGCAGCGTGGAGCTAAGACGCCAGGAAAAACTCATTTTTGCGATGAGAGTCTCCGAGAAGCTTTCGTTTCAGCAATATTGGGAGGACGAGAGATTCGCGATAAAACGACCGGATTTCAACAAAAGTACGAGCAGGGCTTTCGGAGACAACATCTACCATGTCGTAGATGACGCTTGGGTCCAAGAAGACTCCCATCACAGCTTCGACGGCGGTCTCCTCAACCAGGCTAACCTCACCAGGGACACGAGCTCAGACAGCGTCCTTATTGGTGAAGAGTTCATTTACTGGGGAGTCAACGCCCCTGCCATACCGAATCACTTGCGCGACTTCGAAGGCCAGGATCTCTACCCACCGCCCCGCGGTTGTCGGAGTAGGTTTACGGAAGGCTTCAGGACCGAAGTAAATGCTTGGTTTGAATCGCTTCCCACAGGATATCTAAGCCGTCCAACGTCTTGGCGTTGAGTTTCAGCATTCGGTCATCCTGTGCCTGCTAGACCCCAGCTCAGCTTGGGGGTCTAGCAGTGACCGTTCTTAACGTCGCCATCTCATGATAATGGACGTGCCGCTACCTGCTGACGCCGCCTCGCTCGAGTCCTGCCTGTACACCCTCCAAAATGCTCCATATCAACTGCTCGCTCTGCGGCCAGGTCTGAACGAGGCCTTGGACCTTCTCCTTCAGATCATCAGCAGTGACTGCCTTGGGCACGACGGATGTGGATATCGAAAAAAATTCACAAACTTTTCGCAAATTCTTACTAATAAACACGCCTTCTCCCCGCTCAATTCTGGAGATCTGTGAGTAGTGCACACCCGTAGCCTCAGCCAGTGTTTTAAGGCTCATTCCACGAGCTTTCCTTGCCGTATTTACCTTTCGACCTAGCTGTTCGATATTCATGATATGGCTTGATAATTTGCTAAATATGTGCAAAATATTTGCATATATTTTTCACCAAGGCGAGCACCAATGGCGGTCTATGTCGATGAAGAGGGGATTCGCTGGCGGGGCCAAGACTGGTGCCATCTCGTTGCAGACTCGCTGGATGAGCTGCATTCCTTTGCAGACCGCCTTGGACTGCAACGTCGCTGGTTCCAATCCAAAACGCTTTATCCTCACTACGACGTTACCAAGTCGGTAAGAGTGCGGGCGTTGGCATTAGGCGCCCAAGGAGCAGACAGAGAGACGATCGTCGGTTGCGCTAAACGGATGCGGTCCGAGATGATTCAGCTGTATAAAGAAGCCTTATCTGCCAGTGACGCAATGGACAAAGGGACTTTCCATGGCCAAACCTATGCCACAACCCGTGCCGCTCTCTATTCCTGAGTACAGGCTGAAGGCCTCAGGAACTAACCAATTCGACAGGGATGCGATAGGCTTTCAGCAGCTCAAATTCGGTTACTTCGGTGAAATTGGGGGCCTACTGTCAGCGGTCAAGAAAGTGCGCCGCGATAATCTGGCAATCACTGTTACCGAGCTGGCAGCAGAGGAACTGGGGGATGCGCTCTGGTACTTGATCAACATCGCGGCCATCGTTGACGTGGAGCACAATCAGATCGGCGAGCGCTGCATCGCAATCTTGCGCTCCCGCAACGGAGAGAACGAGCAGGATCCCGTCATTCCGGTCACCTTCCGTCACATTGACAGCTTGATGGAGATTCGCCGAAGCCCGGGCTCCATAGACAGATCGGTGCAGCTTGGGAAATTGGCGAACCACGCCGGCTCAATGGCTGAGATGACCTATCAGAACTACACTTCCATGCCTCCGCACAGCCGAAGCGAAAATCTGGGCATGCACCTCGCAGAGCTTTCAATCGCATGCGCCAGCTTCAATCTGAGACTTGAAGATATCGCGCGGGCGAACCTGGAGAAAATACATAGTCGGTGGCCGGAAGACGACACTGTCTACCCACCAGCCTTCGACGGTGATGCGCCTAAGCACGAACAATTCCCGGCGGAACTTGCCATGGAGTTCATTGAGCGCGGAACACAGGCCAACGGCTATGTGGTCCAGAGCCTCAGGGGAGTGTTCATCGGTGACCGTCTGACGGATAACAGCAACGAACCAGATGACTATCGATTTCACGACGTGTTTCACTTAGCGTACGTCGCCTACCTTGGATGGTCTCCGGTGCTCCGCGCTTTGCTCAAACGCAAACGCAAGTCCGACGCGAAAAAGGATGAAAACGAAGACGGCGCCCGCGCGATGATCATCGAAGAAGGTATCGCGACCTGGATCTTCAACCACGCTAAAGGCCATAACTTCTACGTCGGAGCCAAACCCGGCGCCTTGGATTACGGGGTGCTGAAACAGATCAAGAGCATGGTCGAGGGCTACGAGGTTGAGAAATGCAAATTGTGGCAGTGGGAAAAAGCCATTCTGGCTGGTTTTGAGATCTTCCGAGAGCTACAGACCCACCGCGGCGGAAAGGTGATCGTCGACGTGCGTGCGCACACTATGCGTTTTGAACCCCCTGCAGAGAACGAGCAGTAATGAACCCTACAGCCTTCGTGAATGCCCTGTCTGAGTTGAAACTCGATAATGTATTCAACCCGTACGCCGACACATGCCCCGTCCATGACCGCTCTGACGCCGTGTCAGCCCGCCGCCGCAACCTTCGGGGCTACCTCAAAGCAGCAGCCGCGATTGGCGTAGACACGATCTGGATGGGGCGGGACCTAGGTTACCGCGGCGGCCGTCGGACAGGTCTGGCATTGACCGATGAGTACCATCTCTCCGAGATGACTCAGAGGTACCCAGGCTCGGACTTTAGGCAGGCCACAGTGGGGCCCGCTCTGGCGGAGCGTACAGCCTCTGAGATCTGGTCAGTGTTGCGGGCCATTGAACTCCCGCCACTGCTGTGGAACGTATTTCCATTTCATCCGCATGAGCCTGGAAACCCATTTACCAATCGCAAGTTTACAGCACGCGAACTTCAGCAGGTCGACCTCCTGAACGAGACGCTGATCAAATGGCTGAAGGTTCGCCGCGTGGTCGCGATTGGGCAGGACGCGTTCAACTATGCCAGCCGATTCGGCGTTGAGGTGGTTGCGATTCGTCATCCTAGCTACGGCGGAATCAAGGATTTCCGCAACGGGATGAGCGCCCTATACGACATCCCTGTAGACGTGCTGAACCCCAAACGCCAGGGCTCACTGTTCTGATCTTAATCTGCCAACGAACTCAGCATTTCTTTTGCAGCACGAGCGCCACCGAGCGTAGTCACGTCCAAAAACGCGTGGGTGGCGATGCACGTCAGGACTCCACATTCAAACCCGGATTCGATACCCACGAATCGGTGGAGATTGCTCAGACCGATGAGATTGCCTAAGGCCCTCTGACCATACCAATGCGATCGATAGACTGCCGTCAGATCAAGCTTGTCGCCGGTGACCTTGAAGCTTAAATGGCTCAAGCAGGGCATGTTCATTGTGAGGTTGCGATCGCTGACCGGATCATAAAGCGGAAGCTCGAAGCCATAGCCGTCCGATCCATCATCCAAGTCGTACTCAGCATCCACGACACCTAGCTCATAGGCTGCCTGGTAACTACGCCCCAACTTCGACCCCTGCAGCTTACGTATGATTGCTTCGAGTGGATTGAAGGTACTTTTACCGTCACGAGTCACTCTACGCATCATCCGTAAGGCATACGTTCCCCATGTACCTTCCTTCTTTCCGCGCGCCATGGCGTTCAGGTAGGAGTCGTAAAAAGCAGGCCGACCATCCTTTTTGTAAAGATTATTAGGAAAAATGGTCCCCGCCACGGTTTGAATGCTCAACCCCGGCCAGCTTTTCCGAATCGCGGCATCTACTGCTTCGATTACAACTCGGTCCTGCGCGGTCAAAGCACCCGCGGAGGTCATCTCCAGAATCAGATTACGCTCCGTGTATTCAGCACACCCTGCCAGATGGCGTGCAGCAGCCAGCCATGCCGTCGCTAACCGCTCACTTTGAATAAGAACCGCCATGTTCTAAACCTCGAAAGCGCATGCTGCATGCGCTGCAATGTAAGCTGCATGTTGCCGCTGACCGAAAACTGACCCAGTAGAGGCTCTTCTGCCGACTGAAAACTGACCCAGGTGTTCAACTGCTTCTGCTCACTTTTCGAGCAGGAGAACACAGGGTGATCAGCATGGAAATGTTG
>Ga0209888_1000045_pt1 | contig 89906 bp, 58 predicted proteins | sample OrgsoiDNA_201059_FD_185807 | JGI IMG/M metagenome (GOLD analysis project Ga0209888, IMG submission 185807) | Permafrost soil microbial communities from the Arctic, to analyse light accelerated degradation of dissolved organic matter (DOM) -... | ecosystem: Environmental > Terrestrial > Soil >...
GTTCTTCGGCGCAATCGGCTTCGCGCTGGCTGACCGCCAGGGATTCGGGCACCAGCAACGGCTGGCCGCTCAGGCCTTCGCTGGCCATGGCGATCTTCAAGCGTTCGTACATGATCCGCTCATGGGCGGCGTGCATATCCACCAGCACCAGGCCCTGGGCGTTTTCGCTGAGGATATAGATGCCCTTGAGCTGCGCCAGCGCATAACCCAGCGGCGGTACATCGCCCTGGCTGTCGGGCAGGGTCGGCGAGGCCACCGGGTCCGGCAGCGGCGCGAAAAACTCGCGATAGACGCCCTGGGCCTCGGCGGCGGGCGGCATCTGGGTCGATTGCGGGCGGTACTGATACTGATAACCGGCACCCGAGCCCGAACCGGCCGCCGGCGCAAACGCGGACGACGGCTGCGACTGGGGTTGCTCCAGCAGATTGGCCGCCAGGCGCATTTCACCCTGGGGGCCGAACTCACCGGCCTCGATCCCTGTCGGTCGGACCATGCCGGCGACAGCAGCGGGCGCGGCCAGATGATCTTCCGGGCGCACGTCGCCCAGGGCACGGTGCAGGGTGCCGTAGAGGAAATCATGGACCATGCGCCCGTCACGGAACCGCACTTCGTGCTTGGTAGGGTGCACGTTGACGTCCACCACCGCCGGATCGACCTCGAAAAACAGCACGAAGGTGGGGTGCCGGCCGTTGAACAGCACGTCGCGATAGGCTTGGCGCACCGCGTGGGCCACCAGCTTGTCGCGCACCGCGCGGCCATTCACGTAGAAATACTGCAAGTCCGCCTGGCTGCGGGAGAAGGTCGGCAAACCGACCCAGCCCCAGAGGTGCAGGCCGTTGCGCTCCACTTCGATGGGCAGGGCCTGTTCGAGGAACCCCGCGCCGCAGACCGCCGCCACACGCCGGGCACGGGCCGCATCGTCATGGGCCTCGTGCAGGCTGAGAATGCTCTTGCCGTTATGGCGCAGGTGAAAGGCCACATCGAAGCGGGCCAGGGCCAGGCGCTTGATCACTTCCTGCAGGTGATCGAATTCGGTCTTCTCGGCCTTGAGGAACTTGCGCCGCGCCGGGGTGTTGAAAAACAGGTCACGGACTTCCACCGAAGTGCCCACCGGATGGGCCGCCGGCTGTACCCGCGCGTCCATGTCACGGCCTTCGGTTTCCACTTGCCAGGCCTGGTCGGCGTCGCGGGTGCGGGAAGTCAGGGTCAGCCGGGCGACGGAACTGATGGAGGCCAGGGCCTCGCCACGGAAACCGAGGCTCATCACCCGCTCCAGGTCTTCCAGATCGCGAATCTTGCTGGTGGCGTGGCGGGCCAGCGCCAACGGCAGGTCGTCGGCGGAGATGCCGCTGCCATCGTCGCGCACCCGCAGCAGCTTGACACCGGCCTGCTCGACATCCACATCGATGCGCTTGGCGCCGGAGTCCAGGCTGTTTTCCAACAGTTCCTTGATCACCGAGGCCGGGCGCTCGACCACCTCACCGGCGGCAATCTGGTTCGCCAGTCGCGGGCTGAGCAGCTCGATACGGGCACTGCTGTTCAAGGCTTCGCTCATTGTTTGGCCGCCAGTTCCGCACCCGGAATAGTCAGGTTCTGCCCGACCTTCAGCTCGTCGCTGGTCAGGTTGTTGGCACTGCGCAAGGTCGATGCCGAGACCTGGTAGCGCACGGCGAGCATGGCGAGGGTCTCACCCGGCGCCACGCGATGGTCACGCGGGCCCTCGGCGATCTTGCCGGAGTCCCGCAGCCAGGCGATATAGGTGCCCGGTGGCGGGTTCTGCTGGAAAAACTGGCGGATACCGGCGCTGATGGAACGCGCCAGGGCCTGCTGGTGATTCGAGGAGGCCAGCTTGGACGCCTCGTTGGAGTTGGAGATAAACCCGGTCTCCACCAGGATCGACGGAATATCCGGCGACTTCAGCACCATGAACCCGGCCTGCTCGACACGCTGCTTGTGCAACGGCGTGACCCGGCCGATGTTGCTCAGGACCTTCTGGCCAACATTGAGACTGGAGGTCAGCGAGGCGGTCATGGACAGGTCGAGCAACACCCCGGCAAGCATCTTGTCCTTGTCGTCGAGGCTGACGTTGCCGGCCCCACCGATCAGGTCGGAGCGGTTTTCACTGTCCGCCAGCCAACGGGCGGTCTCGGAAGTGGCGCCGCGATCGGACAGGGCAAACACCGAGGCACCGAAAGCCTGAGCCGAAGGCGCGGCGTCGGCGTGAATCGAGACAAACAGGTCGGCGCCTTTCTTGCGGGCGATCTCGGTACGGCCGCGCAGCGGGATAAAGTAGTCGCCGGTACGGGTCAGCTCCGCGCGATAGCCCTTCATACCACCGACTTGGCGTTGCAGCTCCCGGGCGATGGCCAGCACCACGTCTTTCTCATGCTGGCCACGGGAGCCGGAAGCCCCCGGGTCTTCGCCGCCGTGGCCGGCATCGATCACCACAATGATGTCACGCTTGCCCGCCGGGGCCGGCGGCAGCTTGATCGCCGGTTCCGTCGGCGTCACCGGGACCGCCGGTACAGTGGCCACGGCGGGAGTCGGCGCCGGCGGTGGCGCGGCATCGGCGGCGTTGTCGAACAGGTCCACCACCAGGCGGTTGCCATACTGCGCGTTCGGCGCCAGGACGAAACTTTTCGGGGTGACCGCCTTTTTCAGGTCAACCACCACCCGCAGGTCGGTCGGCGTACGCTGGGCCGCCCGCACGCTGTTGATCGGGGTGTTGGCGGTCGGCACATTCAGCGGGCCGCTCAGGGTCGCGCCATTGATATCGATCACCAGCCGATCCGGAGAGGTCAGGGTGAACACGCTGTGCTGCACCGGGCCGGACAGGTCGAATACCAGGCGTGTGTTGTCCGGGGCCCGCCACAGGCGAACACTCTTGACCTGTGTCGCCGCAACGGCGTCAACGGCCAGTGCCGCCAGCAACAATCCCACGACAACAACCACCGCGCGAATGCGCATACCAAACCCCATCATTTATTTGATTTCCAATGCCAGATCGGCACACCAGGAGTCGCCTCGGGCGCCCTGGGACAACAGATACAGCGAACGACCGCCATTATGCGGGCTAATGGTAATGGTCAGGTCAGGCTTTGGCAAAAAGCCCTCGCCCCGCTGCGGCCACTCCACCAGGCACAGGGCCGCGCCGTCGAAATAATCACGAATGCCCATGTATTCCAACTCTTCCGGGTCGACCAGGCGATATAGATCGAAATGGAAGGCACGGATATCACCGATTTCGTACGGTTCAACCAGCGTAAACGTCGGGCTTTTCACCGCGCCGGCATGGCCCAGGCCACGAATAATGCCCCGGGACAAGGTGGTCTTGCCGGCGCCGAGATCGCCTTCGAGGAAAATCACCCCGATACCACGGGTGACTTCGGCGATTTTCCGGCCGAAGGCAACCATGGCCTCTTCATCCGGCAGTTGAAGGGTTAGTTCAGACACGGTGATTGCTCCTCCAGCAACTGTCGAATGACTGGGATCAGATCGCTGGCCGCCAGTCCACGGCCGTTTTTACCCGACTGCTCACCGGCGCTGGCGTGCAGCCAGACCGCCAGGCAGGTGGCTTCGTAGGCCGGCAGGCCCTGGGCCCGCAAGGCGCCGAGCAAACCGGAGAGGACATCGCCGAGACCGGCGGTGGCCATGGCCGGATGGCCGCGCTCGCAGATCGACAGGCACCCGTCCGGCGCGGCAACCAGGCTGCCCGCGCCCTTGAGCACGCAGACCGCCTGGTACTGCCGGGCCAGTCGGCGCGCGGCGGCGGGACGATCGGCCTGCACCGCCGTCGTGGAAATCCCCAGCAAACGTGCCGCCTCGCCTGGATGCGGGGTGATCACGCTGTCCGCTGGCAAACTAAAACCGCCAGCGGCCAGCAGATTCAAGGCGTCGGCATCCCAGACTTGCGGCAATCCGGCATTGGCCGCCAACGACAACAGGCTGCGGCTCCAGGCGGACTGGCCAAGCCCCGGGCCGACCACCAGCACGCTGGCCTGGGCCAACACCGTCATCAGCTGATTGGCCGACTCGATCCCCAACGCCATCACTTCCGGCAGCCGAGCCAGGGACGCCGCCACATGCTCGGGACGGGTCGCCAGGGATACCAGTCCGGCACCGCCGCGCAAGGCCATTTCGGCCGCGAGCAGGATGGCACCGCCAAAACCCCGGTCGCCGCCGATCAACAGCACATGACCGAACTGCCCTTTGTGGGCGTCCAGTTCTCGTGCGGGAAGGCTCGGCAGGGTGGCGAGGGTCAATGACTGAATATCGGAAAAAGGCGGTTTGGTCTGCGGCATGCGTCGTCGAGCTCTGATGTCTGGCAGAATTATACGCATCAAAGCCTAGGTTTCTCCTGTCTCATGCCTGTAATTAGCGTCGACCTCCCCGCCCTCGCCCAATCCATCAAGGAATGGGGCCGTGAACTGGGCTTTCAGCAAGTCGGCATCGCCGGTCTCGAGCTGGGCGAGCATGAACAGCACCTGCAACGCTGGCTCGATGCCGGCTATCACGGTGACATGGAGTACATGGGCGCCCACGGCAGCAAACGCTCGCATCCCGACGAACTGGTGCCCGGTACGTTGCGGGTGGTGTCGTTGCGCATGGACTACCTGCCCGGCGACACGCAGATGGCCCAGCGCCTGGGCCAACCGGAAAAGGCCTATGTCTCGCGTTACGCCCTGGGCCGTGACTATCACAAGCTGATCCGCAAACGCCTGCAACAGCTCGCCGAGCGCATCCAGCAGGTCATCGGGCCCTTTGGCTACCGTGCCTTTGTCGACAGTGCCCCGGTGCTGGAAAAAGCCATTGCCGAACAGGCCGGACTCGGCTGGATCGGCAAGAACACCCTGGTGCTCAACCGCAAGGCCGGCAGCTACTTCTTTCTCGGCGAATTGTTCGTCGACCTGCCGCTGCCGGTGGACGCCCCCCATGCCACGGAGCATTGCGGGCGCTGCACGGCGTGCATGGATATCTGTCCGACGGCGGCGTTTGTCGGCCCCTATGTGCTCGACGCACGGCGCTGTATCTCGTACCTGACCATCGAGCTGAAAACCGCGATCCCGGAAGAGTTGCGTCCGCTGATCGGCAACCGGGTGTTCGGCTGCGACGATTGCCAGATGGTCTGCCCATGGAACCGTTTCGCCCGCCCATCCGCCGAGGGCGACTTCAAGCCCCGGCACAGCCTGGACAATGCCGGGCTGGCCGAGCTGTTCCTGTGGGACGAAGAGACCTTTCTGAAAAACACCGAGGGCTCACCGCTGCGCCGGGCGGGTTATGAGCGCTGGCTACGCAACCTGGCGGTCGGATTGGGGAATGCGCCGTCGACGATTCCGGTACTTGAAGCGCTTAATACCCGCCTGGACTACCCGTCGGAACTGGTCCAGGAGCATGTGCAGTGGGCGCTGCGTCAACATGCCGAGCGCAGTGCCCTGCGCCCAGTCCCCCTCTGACGTCGAGACTCAAACGGAAACCGCAAAACCGCCGACCGACGCCTGTATATCAATCTCGCAACGGCGAACCTCCCGCCGCAACAGCAGCAGCGAACGGCCTGTCGAATTTCTCAGCGTGACCCGTGAGCCTTCCCCCAGCACCGCCATCACGGAATGCGTCTCTCCGCTCTTGAACCGGATATAGGCCGGCAGTTGAACGGTCCGCACCACTTGCTCCAGCGCGCAGGCGCTGTGGCCATCGGCGTTCACCAGGTCAAGTCGGAACGTACTTTTGTCCTTGAACTTGACGACTTCCAGCGAGGACCGGGACAAGTCCAACTCCGCTATCGTCTCGCGAGCGTCCTCCTGGCCGGACAGGTCCAGGCTCACTTGAGGCAAACGCTGGAAGTCCCCCCCAGGCACGACCAACTCCGTGCGACTGCCAAAGTTCGAATCAAAGTCCTTTGACGTCATCACGCTTTTCTTGAACTGAAGGGTGTAGGGCGTCTCGGGATGTAGCCTGACCTGGTATTTGTTGAGGGCCTGGTCCTGCGGGGATTCCCCCGTCGCCCAGCCGAACGGATTGGCCTCCAGCAACAGATGAGGCGTGGCGCCGAACAGCAGGATCGTCGGTATCGGACCAAAATCCAGTACCTCCTGCTGCCTGCTCGGCGTGGAAGGCATCGTCACCATCAACTTGCGCTCCCGCCCCCGGCGAGACTCCTGGCGACGCAGGTACCAGCCCTTGTGGACCTGCTCGGTCTTTTCCTTGTCCTTGGCGTCCGACCAAACGGCCAAATCATTCGGGCCAAGACCCGACGGCGACAACGTATAGCCCTTGGGCTGCTGGCGAACGCTGGTGTTCTGGCTAACCGCACCAATGTCCTTGAGCGGGTTGGTCTGATCGTTATCGTCCGCGTCATTGATCATCGGCGTCAGAAGAAGATCGATACCCTCTTCCCGCAAGCCGCTGAACAGTTGATCCGCCGCCTGGCGCATCTGCTGCTGGGTCAGGATCCCCGGCAGCGTCGAAGCCCCAAACAGATTACTGAAGAACAGACCCACTTTTTCATCCCAGCGATAGTTCTCCAGATGGGAAAGACTGACGATGGCATTCAAGAGGATATTCACCACAGCCAGGGCCATGCCCACCAGGAGCAGAGCCACCCCCACCCCAGGCACGCCAATCAGGATAAATCCAGCCAGGCTCACACCGAACGAGGCGCCATCGATCACCGTCATGGTGATGTAGAGCGCCTGCTCTTCAGCGGTCCTCGCCAACCGCGCACCTTCGACGTTGCGATACAGGCTGACCGCCGTGAACAGCACATCCAGGGGCAGCAGCACCTTGTTCATCTTGAAGAACAGCTGATCAAGCCGGGGCTGCCAGAGCGCTCGCGAGACGCTGGAGGCCAGGCGCAAGGCGAGTACCGGCCCGATGTCGGTGGTGAAATCAAAGACCCCCTTGACCACCGCCAATGAATCGCTAGTGGTGAACAGGCCCGATTTGACCGAAGAAAAATCCAGGTGGAAGGGCTGGGTGCGGAAGTCCACAAAGACACCGAAGGCCCCGAGCAATCGGCTGGAGCCGGCGGCCACGCGCGCGGTGGTCCTCAGGACAACGGGGGGCAGTTGCTTTTTCTCGATGGCGGTTTTCGCGCGACTCAGGTTTTCCTGGGTTTCTTGCAGGCTTCTCAAGGATGCCGAGTCCTGCAACAAAGCCTTCTTGCGTTTCAGGCTGTTTTCCAGCTGATCGATGGCGGGAAGAATCCTGGTTTCCTCGCCCGATTCGAGCACCGCCCTGAGCTCCCGCGTTGACACACCGAACTGTTCACTGCCCAGGAGACTGCGATAGAGGGGTGTGCCAAGCAATATCGGCCTTAGAGTCCAAGCGTTATAGGGTCGTTGAACCTCATTGAAAATAGAGTCTGACACACGACTCTCAGGAGACAGGTGAATCCGATCCACCTCAATGCCTGTCATCTCCCTGTACTCTTGCTTGGTCACGAAAAAGAGAATCTGCGCCAACTGCTGACTATAGTAAGAGGTCGTTGCGTAATTATCAGGCTGCACGCCAAACAGCGGGGAATGATGCGCACTGTAGAACGGAAAATCCTGAAACTCCCGATAGGCAATACCTAAATGCTCACGAAAGCCCTTGAGTATCAACTGCCGTTTGTAGTGATATCCAAGATCGAACGGATCAATCAAAATCTTGATTCTATTTTCTGCTCTCAGATCATCCAAAGCTCGCTTGTACTGTTGACTATTGACCTTCGCATCGGTATCAATGGCTCCATCCGGCTTACGAGAGAGATAGCGATTTCTTATTTCCGCATAATACTCATGCAACAGGCGCATTGTTTCAAATGTATTGACACGTAAAAATGCCTCCGAGCCCTTGGGCCTGATGGAAACCATCTCATAAGCCAAGTGTTCCATTCGGGCAACGTGCCGCGCTTGCGCCAAAGGCCCAGGCAATAACGGCGGCATTTCACCCATCGCTATGACCTCTGCCTTTCTCCTCTTTCTTTCCTCTTCAAGATCATGTTCATAAACACTGTAACTGGACGCTTTCTCCTGCTTGGCCTGATCAAACTCGGCCTCCGATACAACACCGCCTTGAAAAGCTTCCTTGACCAGACCGGCGACGGAAAACACATGGGTTTCTTGCAAGAAGCGCTGAACTGCGGGCTCAGCAAAATCCAAAGTTCCAGCCCTCGATATAAAATCAGCAAATTCAGGCGATTGCATTTCCTTCATTATTTTCAGCACAACACCCGGAAGCGGAGGCATTCTATCCTTCGTATCCGTCGCAGGGAACGGCACCATCCCTGAGCCTGCGACCGCTACCAAATAAGCATGAGGACTGCAAATAACGGTTATATTCGGGATCCAGCGCCTTTCTACGCCATCCCCGCCCTTGACATTAAAGCGCCCCGCCTCCAGGCAGCGCTCGATAAAAAGAGCGGTGACATACTCCGCCATGGCCTTGGGGAAATTGCATGCAGTAAAATTAAGATACCTGATTTCCTTGAACCTGGCAGGCTCCCTTCCAAACACGCTGGTAAAATTACTATATATCCAACCGGCGATTCTCTCAGCGCTGGAGACGCCGGCCAAACCCGAAATATCCGCATGGCCGACGATGTTGATGATGCCGTCAAACGGAGCGCCAGCAGCCCGTGGGCTGATGTAATCGATCGAGAGGACATCAATGGGTTTAGGCCGACCGCGACCGAAGAACGTATCGATATCGTGTGATCGCGCCTGATGGTAGCTACTGATGCTGTGGACGCCCAAGTCCTGATCAGCGACCATCAGCCGATCCAGATTATTCTTTCTGAAACGGATAAATTCCTTATCCAGATTACCGATATAGCGATGAGCGGCCTCCGGATCAACGGGTATTGCAGTGTCAGGGTTCACGACATCGATAATGGTGGGAAAATCAATTGCACTGATCTGCCATTCGCGGCCATGGTTCCGTCGAAACACCTCTCTAAAGGAAATAGAGAACCTGATTAAATCATCAGCATCTTTCAGCGCACCTCTATTTTTGTAAGAAAAATAAAAGTCGATAAACGTCAACGGATGCCGCTCTTCATAGGACATAAGTGACTGATACAGCAGGGGGCTGGCAATATCCTCACCAATCAGCAGATTGAGCGACGCGCCCACAGCACGTTTCACACGTGCACCCGGCCGGGAGGGGCTGATCGGTAAGTTGACGCCCTGAAACATTCGCCATTTTTTTTGCACAACACCCAGATAATAGAGCGAGATCAATCCCTTCAAAAAGTTCAGCTCTTGCTGTTTTTGAATAACATTATTGTCCTCGACCTTGGCCATTGCGATGAAATCCTTAAGCAATGCCAAATGGACCTGCGCGCGCGCAGCCTCCCCTCTTGCGCTCAACAAACCCGATTCAAACTCCGAATACGTCGCTCTCAACGATTCACTCATCTCCTGCCAAAGCACAAAGGGCTGGATATCCCGGGTAAAATCAAAGCCCCACTGATGTCGAAAACAGGGATAGATCACTCGCTGTTCCCCACGCCCTTGGGTATAGATTTCGCCCAAGGTGTAAGTCTTCCCGAACAGCGTTGCCCTGATCATTGTATCGTCCAAATGAAGACCTGGAAAAACAACCGCGTAGCGTTTCAAGACCTTCTGGATGGACTCAAGATAGGCTAGTTTTTCTTTGTCCAGCCCAGCGCCTGATATCTCATATTGATTCAGGCTGTAGTCAAACGATAACTTTTGCATACGCCCACCTAAATCTTCAAAGATTTCTTATATTGCTCTACCAGAGGATTGAGCGAACCAGAAAAGCTCAAGTGGGCCAATGTTTTCACGTTATAGTCCTTGTCGACCTTGTCCCCGACTGTCAGTAACCCCTCACGCCGCCACAATGCACTGCGCCAAAGACTCAAATCCCTGATCGAGATCATCGGGCCGCCTCCCCCTGTATTTCCCAGGCCGAGCGTCAAACTGACTTCATCGATGGTTTTATTGTCTTGGGGCTTGGCTTGATCAGTGGTGGGGGAAATCGCATAAGTAAAAGAAGCGTCCAGCGCGCTGGAAAGATCGCTGTCCGCACGGGCGGTGAACACATTGAAGGCCTTTCGATCATCACTCAGAGAAAGCAGCAGAAAACACGGGAAGTCCTTCACGTCTATCGCCCCGCGATCGTTGCCCTCGACGTCATGGAAAACCACTTTCGCCTCATGGCTCAACTCCCCAGTCGCTGAGTCAACCTTCATTCGCCTCAGCATTTGCACAGTGAATACGATGCTGTTCTGGGGTGCGGAGGTCTTGCAGGTGAGAACGCCGATATCGGCTCGACGGCTGTAAAGGGCCTTTTTATCTTCGTTCAGTTTGACCTGAAGCTGACTCATGGTTGCCTTCAGTTGCCCCACCACCTCAAAGTTTGACACGCGTAGCTGCTCGATGAAGAGCGGGAGCCTGCTCGCCAGCGTACCGGTCCTGATGATGTTCACGAGGGTTCGATCTTTATAGTGGGCACCGGGAACAAAGGCCCGGTCCGGATCAAAACGCTCTACGTCCTCCACAATCCTTTTAAAATTCAGCCCATATTGCCGCCGTGAAAAGACAGGCTCTGACAGGTTCCATCGGTCAACCAACGAAGCGACTGTCTGGACCTCGAATAACCTCGACTCTTTCCAGCGTACATTCAACATACAACTGCCAGAGACGCCTTGACCTGCCGTGGGCGTCAAAGAAAGGGAGGCTTTATTCCTGAATGCATCAAAGCTCAGCCCTTGAGTCGTCTCGATACTGAAGTGGGCATTCTCCAAGGAATAAAACAGATTGTTATCGAGCGCCCCCCATCTGTTTTTTTGAAATGGATAATGGGCAGACAAACGCTCCAGGGGTAATTGCCGGTATCCAAAGCTTTTCAATACTTGCTTTTTTTCTTCCAGACAATCCCTGAAATTCGCCAGCCCCTCTGGCTGGCTGTTGCCCACCCACGCCGCCACTCTCTCCAGACGCAAGGAATGCCGGCCATTTTTGATAGCCACGGGAATGGTATTGAACTGGAACTCACTAAAGCCAGCAAAAAAATCTCTGAACTTGTCACCGAAATCACCCAAAATATAGGGTGTCTCTGCGGTTTTTTGAGTGTTCCATACCTTGACTGTCGAGAGGCCGTCCTGTGTTTCCAACTTGATGACACAGGGGTCCTGATGGGAGAACATAAGCACTTCGGTTTTTCCCGAGACCATCCGGGTGGCCACCTTCACCGCGCTTTTATTACGCCGACTCGCCGATGAAACCTTGCCTTCCTTGTCTTCTTCCCAGACCCTGAGCATCAGATACAATTGATCATTCAGGCAGACCAGGGTAAAACTCCGGCCTAGCCGATAAGAAAGCACCCGTTCATCGACCGCCCCCGCTCGTTGCTCAACGGCATAATGATCTTCTCTCTCTTCGCCCATCCAGATGTTCGGTTTGGCGACCAGACTGGCGGAATCGGCATCATGTACCTGCCAGACGGCGTTAACGGCGGTAAATTTCAACGTGAAGACATAGTCCTTTTCTCCATAAAAAGGGCTCGCCACCTTATAGCGGTCTTCGTTCATCTCCAATAGCTTGGCTTGCGCAGACATCAGGGTCTCTCCTTATTCCTTTTCGACCACGTCATACTTGTTTATCTGATCTTTCAGATACGCCTTCGAGTGCTCATCCTCAGCGACTCTATCGGCCAATTGAATAAACCCTTGTTGAAGAGCCGGCTCCGGCAAAGCCGATTGGAACCGATAAGCTTCCTCACGATGACTCAGCTCCGATCGTCTCAAGAATTCGATTAACTGATCGGCGCTGAACGTCCCTTCTTCAAGCAGCAAACTGAGTCGTTCTTGCGCAGAACGTTGCCACGCCACAATACCTTTCAGGCAAATCGTCAACAGATGGTTTTCCGTTTCCAGAAAAAAGAACAGATCGTCATCTTTTACCTGGGCCGTTCTGAAACTGACAGCGGGAGCTGAAACAAAGTTGATCGCCTCTTTCTTCGTAGACAGGAAGAACACTTTGTCCCCGCCCAACACGCCGGAAATTTCGATGGTATTTCTGTAACCATTGGCAATCACATTGTCGGCCCCCCCCTGGTTGAGGTAGAAGAAGTTCTCAGGCAAATTTCCGATCAGTTGAGTTTCATGCCGGCCGCCATGCAGATAGGCCACGTCTCCACGCGCGATCAAAATATCCTGGCCGTCTTCGCTGGGATAAAGAGGCGTATCGGGTTTCCCCAAAATGCTGTGTCGCAGCACGTACTCGGTCTTGCCGCTCCACTGACGCAGCACGGTTTTCTCGCCCAGCGTTTCGCGACTGAGATCAACTTGCCGCCGCCAATGAACCTTTCCGTCGTTTTGCGACACTTCCAGGGTATACAGCCGCCCCCTTATCTCGATTTCCAGAAACTCGCCAATCGGCTCTTTCAAGAAGTTGACCAGCGTCAACGAGCCTTCCTTGAGCGCCGCCCGACTGTCCTCCAACCGGACCTGGAGCGCCGAATCCTGGCTCGCTGCCAGTTCCTTTTCAGGATCAACCAACAGGGCCCACTCCAGAACGAGACTCCCCCAACGCTCGTCCTCCGGCCCCGGGACCTGTATCGTGACGTACTCCAACTCGACCCCCACGAGCTTCAGACGAGAAGGCGCCATCACCTTCTGAAAGTCCTCCTCCGCAGCGAAATCAAAGGTGGTGTGCGAGTCCCACATCAGATAAATCGTATTGGGTGAACCTCGCCCCTGAACCTTGCTGCGCCCCTGTCCCACATAGAGGATGTTGGAAAAAAGCGGGTCCAGTTCATATTCATGGTTGCCTTTCAGGTAGGGGATGTAGGTATAAGGATTGAACTTCCCTTCGACAGTCAGAAAATACGACGCGTCATAGCTTCCACCGTCAAACTCCCGTTCCGCGCGGTATGAGTAAGGTGAAGGGGTTGCCGAAAGGGCATCCTTTCTCATCCAGAGACAGAGCACCAGTATGTCCACGCCCCGCCACCAGGCGGGCGCTTCTTCGATACTGGCTTTTTTCAACCAGGGGGTACTGAATAGTTTCCTTCCCGTTTTGGAATAACCATGGATAGAGATATTCTTCGCCACCGCTTCGGGGAAGTTTGCGCGCATGAAAACATCTTTCGCCATTCTCTCAAAAGAGAAAGGAATAGCCGTATAGGCCAATATATGTTGCTCAAGAAACGCTTCCAGCTTGGCGTCCTGGACCACGGGAGCAATATCCAACCCCTCGTAGGGCAGGTCCAACGCTTGGGCAATCGCGGCAAATGTCAGTTTGCGGTCGAAGTAAAAATCGATCCCGGAGAAAAACACCTGGTCCATTGCAACCGAGGGAAAAGGCGAAGTCAGATGGATTCGATAATAACGAACCGCGGTATTTTCCTTTAACGGGTCCTTGATATCCATCTCGAAAAAGTAGGGATCGCCGCGCGTGTCCAGATTGAATAATCGCTTCGAAGCAGCGTCCTCGACGACTTTTCTGAAGTGGCAGCGCCCCACATGCGGTTCTTCGCTCAGCGGCTGATAGTCTGTATCGAGCATCTCATACGAAAAATTAACCACTTCCGGTGGCGCCTGCTCAAAATACGCCAAACCCTGCATGCGCAAAAAAGATCGCTGATCAAGATAAGGACCCGAGGCCAGCGACGCCATATCAATCAGCAGTCCATGCTCTGTTTTTTTTACCGCCGTCGAAAGATCAAGGTGGTGAACACTGTTATAGGCCACCTCACTCCCTGAATCATAAAAGACCCTGTACCGGGGAAAGGCAACACTCAGGTACTTGAACAGGTCCGGGCCATTCAGTAAACATTTCATCTCCAGAAAATCGAGAGTATGGGTTTTATTGATCGCCTTCATGTCGATGAGTTGATGGCTCGAGGCCTTGACCCTGACCTGCAGAAAATCTTTTTTTTCATCCTCGATAGTGTCTAGCCGAACGCCCCCGCGCGTCGTAACACGATAGGAAAACTGCAGGGAACTCAAATTGAATGCTGACGTTGGAACACTCGGCAGCAGCACGAAACCTCTTGATTTCGTCTTCTTTATCTCCTCAAAGCTCAGATACCCCCTTGTCGGATTCGTCGGCTGTCCGTCATGCCGGGTAAGCTTGATTTCGTAATTGACAAGGGTATCACCCGGATACCGGTCGAGATCCGCCGCCTTCTCTGCATTGAAGACAAGCGCTGTCGAGTCATAGGGCCGGCTGGCGGCGCTCCCCAGCATCACCGGCTGGTTGTTCCCTGGAATCAGCAGTTCCGGCAAATCCATTTCCAGGACATTATATAAACGATTCCCATAATAGAGATCGGGATTCAAGGTAATGGTCTGGTTTTGCAGAATGAGCTTTAAATTGCTTTCTATGTTTTTTCTTAAAATCAATTCATCGTCTTTGACTTCGCTGACAAAAAAATTGCCTTCCAAAGACACCCGCAGTTTGGCTTGATCACGATCTTCCACGTTAAATGATTGTTTCTTGACGGGCGTCACCCGCGGATCCAGCCGGGTGGTGAGGTCATAATACCGCAGCGAGGTATCCGTCAGAATCAACTCGACCTTGTCCAGCCGGGAGTCCGTTTCGAGCGCATGCCCGGTAATCTTTACTACTTTCCTGTCACTCATCACTTATATTCCCTTAAAGTGCTTCAACTTTATTTAAACCTAAACGGAAACCGCAAAACCACTGACCGATGCCTGTATCTCAATCTCGCAACGACGAACCTCCCGCCTCAACAGCAGCAGCGAACGGCCCGTCGAATTTCTCAGCGTGACCCGCGAGCCTTCACCCACCACCGCCATCACCGGGTGGGTTTCTCCGCTCTTGAACTGGATATAGGCCGGCAATTGAACGGTGCGCACCACCTGCTCCAGTGCACAGGCGGTGTGACCGTCGGCGCTCACCAGGTCGAGCCTGAACGTGCTCTTGTCCTTGAACTTGACGACCTCCAGCGAGGGCCGCGATAAGTCCAGCTCCGCCAGCGTCTCGCGGGCATCCCCCTGGCCGGACAGGTCCAGGCTCACTTGAGGCAAACGTTGGAACGCTCCCTCGGGCACCACCAACTCCGTTCGGCTGCCAAAGTTCGAATCAAAGTCTTTTGATGTCAGGACGCTTTTCTTGAACTGCAGGGTGTAGGCAGTCTCGGGATGCAGCCGGACCTGGTATTTGTTGAGGGCCTGCGCCTGCGGGGACTCCCCCGTCGCCCAACCGAACGGATTGGCCTCCAGCAGCAGATGGGGCGTGGCGCCGAACAGCAGAATCGTCGGTATCGGACCAAAGTCCAGCACCTCCAGTCGCGTGCTCGGCGTGGAAGGCATCGTCACCATCAGCTTGCGCTCCTGCCCCCGGCGAGCTTCCTGGCGACGCAGGTACCAACCCTTGTGGACCTGCTCGGTGTTTTCCTTGTCCTTGGCGTCCGCCCAAACGGCCAAATCATCCGGGCCAAGACCCGACGGCGACAACGTATACCCCCTGGGCTGCTGGCGAACGCTGGTGTCCTGGCTAACCGCACCAATATCCTTGAGCGGGTTGGTCTGATCGTTATCGTCCGCGTCATTGATCATCGGCGTCAGCAACAGATCGATGCCCTCTTCATACAAGTCGCTGCTGATGGCGCCTTGCGTGTGATCAGCATTGCCCTCGAACAGTCGATCCGCCGCCTGGCGCATCTGCTGCTGAGTCAGGATCCCAGGCAGCGTCGAAGCGCCGAACAGGTTGCTGAAGAACAGCCCTACCTTCTCGTCCCAGCGATAGTTCTCAAGTTGCGAGAGGCTGACGATGGCTTTCAAGAGGATGTTCACGACGGCCAGGGCCATCCCCACCAGGATCAGAGCCACTCCTACACCGGGCACACCAATCAAGATAAATCCCGCCAGGCTCACACCAAACGAGGCGCCATCAATCACCGTCATGGTGATATAGAGCGCCTGCTCTTCGGCGCTCTTCGCCAACCGCGCGCCCTCAACATTGCGATACAGACTGACCGCCGTGAACAGCACATCCAGGGGCAGCAGCACCTTGTTCATCTTGAAGAACAGCTGATCAAGCCGGGGCTGCCAGAGCGCTCGTGAAGCGCTGGAGGCCAGGCGCAAGGCTAGTACCGGCCCGATATCGGTGGTGAAATCAAAGACTCCCTTGACCACCGCCAGTGAATCGCTGGTGGTGAACAGGCCCGATTTGACCGAAGAAAAATCCAGGTGGAAGGGCTGGGTGCGGAAGTCCACGAAAACCCCGAATGCCCCAAGCAATCGACTGGAGCCGGCAGCCACGCGCGCAGTGGTTTTCAGTACAACGGGGGACAGTTGCTGTTTCTCGATGGCGGTTTTGGCACGGCCGAGGTTTTCCTGGGTCTCTTGCAGACTTCTCAAGGACGTCGAGTCCTGCAGCAGCGCCTTTTTGCGTTTCAGGCTGTTTTCCAGCTGATCGATAGCGGGAAGAATCCTGGTTTCCTCGCCCGACTCGAGCACCGTTCTCAGGTCCCGCGTCGACAGGCCAAACTGTTCACTGCCCACAAGGCTCTGTCGCAGGGCCGCGTCCACCACGATAGTATTCGACTGCGGACTCGCCTCTTGAAAAGAATGGAACACCGCCGTAGTGAGCTTTACATGGGGTATATTCTTGAAAAACTCACGAGCGGCCGTATCGATATTGATGTTGGTCATCTCGAAGTAATCCTGCTTATCGAGTAAAAACATCTTCTTGTAAGCCAGCTGGTAATTTGTCTCGCTGCTAGGTACCGGGCTACCACACAGCTTGAAAATCACATCCGTAAAACTCCTTATCTTTAACGGACCCACAGGATCATAAGGATCAATCAGAAATTTTAATTTCGTGGTCGTATACAGATTATAGCCGCCCACGAAATCACGTCGCGCCCTGGCCTGTTTCAGGCTCGCCAGAAAAGCCACTACTTTTCTGATTGTTTTGACTTCACCGACGGGCAATAACTGTGAGGCCTCCGCTATAGAGGCGACCGTGACCAATGAGCGAATCGCGTCAACGCTCTCGGGAAAATGCTCACGGATGAGCTGGGTATATTCATCAACACCGCGCTGCCGAACATTAAAATACTCTGTTACAACCCCCCTCAAATACCTGAGCGTTACGTTTTCCAGATCAGAACGCGCGCCTGGAAATATCCGACTCACCTTGAGAACATTGGTATTCCTCAAGTACTCAACGAATGAAGGATTACTCAAGTCGGGATCATGACCCGGCCATTCAAAATGCTCTTTGACTGCCAACTGAATATTGGGGTAGGTATTGATAAGATACCTGAACGCCTTGAGAACATGGCCCGGAAAAACCAGATATTGCGCTTGCCAGCGGCTCGACAGATGCCCGAGTGGTGGCTCGGCGGTTAATACCAGAGACGCGCTGGGACTGCTGACGACAAGCACATTGGGAATCTTGTCCGTTTCAAAATGAGGCAGCGCCTTCTCCAGAAGAAGAAGCGTGATGTGGGTGGCCAGACTTTGAGAAATATGACAAGACTGAAAATTGACAACCTTTAGTTTTTTAAACCCCGCCTCGGCATAGGTCGCGAGTAAATTGCTGTATAGCCAATCCGCTACCTTTTCTGCGTCCCCGAGCACACGGCTCTCTATATCGATGCCATGCCCTATAACGTTGACAATCCCATCAAAAGGCACGCCCCCTGCGGCGGGAAAAGCATAGCCTATCAGCAGGCGGCTATTGCTCAGGGTATAAGCCGCGTCCCAGGTCAAATAAGGACGAGCGCCAGGACTGAGTACACCGGCGAGGATTCTTCCTCTAACAGTCGTAAACTCCTCGTGGACACTGAGCAACACCCGCCGCCATTCAGCAGAGTTTACGTTAGGTAGAGAAAGAAGCGTTTGGGCCAGGTTATGCTCTCTCAATGCAATTAATTGGTGAAGCCCGGTAAAGTGGCCAAGGGGAATTGAGCGAAGATTGATGGCTGACAAAAAATCAATAAAGTTTTTCCGTGTCTTGATACGCCCTTTCCATCGCCTATAGTAAGTGGAAAGCAACTGCATGGACGCACGGTCGGTAACACTTTGCGAAGCGATAACCTGATAGAGCCTGATATCGGCAACGTCGTCACCCACCAGGAGATTCAACGAATGCTCGACGGCTCGTTTGCGTCGACTGTTTTTCGTAGCGGACACCACGGCATGCGTCAGGACCACCCCTCGCAATGCCCTCATCCGTGCCTGTGCGACGCCCACCTGATAAAGAGAAACGAGTCCATTCAGAAACCCAAGCTCTTCTTTTTTCCCTATGAAATCTCCGCCCTCCAGACTGGCCTGGGACGTGAAGTCCTGAGTCAACACAACATTGATCCGGTGCGCTTCGGCGGCGGGCTCCTTTATCAACGTCGACTTAAGTTCTGTATACTCCGCCCTTGACGCTTCACTCATCGCTTGCCAGAGAGAAAAGGCCGGTATTTCCTTCAAAAAATCGAATACAAAATCATCTCGAAAGCAGGGATAAATAATGCGCTGCTCATTTGTACCTTGCGTATAAATCCGACCCAATACATAGGCATTTTCGCCGAGGGCCGCGTAGATCTCCCTGTCCTTTAGATAAAGACCCGGTAAAGAAACCTCATACTTCTTCAAGGTGCGCCGAATCGCATCCAGATAGATCAGGCTGTCTTTGTTTAAGGTACCACCCGAGACCTCATAGTGATTCGAGCCAGCGTCGAACAGTAGTTTCCCGCCCTGCACAAGGGGGCGCGAAGGGAGGCTGCCAGGGGGAAAAGACTCAAGCATCGCAATATCCTTATTACTCCTGATGAGTCACAAGGCTACGCGCAGTCCTTTTCTAAAGAAAAACGGAATTTATTGATCTGACGCCAGCGGAACAGATCAACAATAAGGGATCAAACAATAGATATATAGGCCCACTGTCAGGCCTGATCATTATAAACAAACTTCGGCATTTCCCAGTGAAAGCGAATAGCCAATAAGCGCAGCAGAAAACCACCGGACAGCGTGATCAAAATCGCCTGTTCGCTGGGCAGCTGCCAATGCGTGCAACCTAGAAAACACCAGGCGGCGGCGAACGAGACGCTGGCATAGAGTTCACGACGGAAGACCAGGGGAATATCGTTGCAGAAAATATCTCGCAGCACCCCACCAAAGACCCCGGTGATCACCCCGCTGACCGAAGCCACCATCATGCCCTGGCCCATTTCCAGGGCGGTCATGCAGCCGATCAAGGTAAAGGCCACCAGGCCCAGGGCATCGAGCACCAGGAACAGTGAGCGCAAGTGGCGCATCAGCGGTGCGATAAATACCGTCACCAAGGCCGCGACCGAGGTCAGCACCAGGTACTCCGGGTGCTTGACCCACGTCAGCGGGTAATGCCCCAGCAACACGTCGCGCACCGAACCGCCACCGAGGGCGGTGACGCAGGCGATCAGCACCACGCCGAACCAGTCCATGCCGCGGCGTCCGGCCGAGAGGGCACCGGTCATGGCTTCAGCGGTAATGGCGACGAGGTAGAGCATCAGCAACATAATGGCGATCCGGGCAGGTGAAGGCCGGCAGTCTACTGATTTGCGCCGCGCCCCAAAAGGGCGCAGCGCGCTGATCACCAGTGCGACTCAAAACTTGATGAAGTGCTTGCGGTAGTGCTGCAACTCGGCAATCGACTCGCGAATATCGTCCAGCGCCAGGTGCGTGCTGCCCTTCTGGAAGCTGTCGCGCACTTCCGGCGCCCAGCGTGCGGCCAACTCTTTCAGGGTGGACACGTCCAGGTTGCGGTAGTGGAAATAGTTTTCCAGTGCCTTCATATGGCGGGCGAGAAAACGCCGGTCCTGGCAGATGCTGTTGCCACAGATCGGCGACTTGCCTTTCGGCACCCACTGCTCCAGGAAGGCGATGGTCTGTGCCTCGGCCTCGGCCATATCGATGCGGCTGTCGCGCACGCGCTGGGTCAGGCCCGAGCCGCCATGCTGACGGGTGTTCCACTCGTCCATGCCGGCCAGGATCGCATCGCTGTGATGGATCGCGATCACCGGGCCTTCGGCCAGGGTGTTGAGGTCGCTGTCGGTGACGATAGTCGCCATTTCGATGATGACGTCGGTGTCCGGGTTCAGGCCGGTCATCTCCAGGTCGATCCAGATCAGGTTCTGTGGGTTTTGCATGGGTTGGCTCCTCGGCGTAGCCGCACAGTTTAGCGCAGGCCGCGCTTGCCGGGCGTGCTAAACTCGCGACCGCTTGACCCTCCCCGCCGATTCAACGACACGGAACACCCATGGCCAAACGCCAGCTCAACCGCCGCCAGAACTGGCGCATCGAAAAGATCCAGGGCGAACGCGCCGCACGCGCCGCCAAACGCGAATCCCAGGCCGTCGAGGCACTGGAAGGCGGCGACCTGGGGGCCGAGCAGACAGGTCTGGTGATCGCGCACTTCGGGGTGCAGGTCGAAGTCGAGGCGCTGGAAGGCGAGCTCAAGGGCCAGGTGTTCCGTTGCCACTTGCGGGCCAACCTGCCAGCGCTGGTGACCGGCGACCAGGTGGTCTGGCGTGCCGGCAACCAGGGCATCGGGGTGATCGTAGCGCAACTGCCGCGCACCACCGAACTGAAGCGCCCGGACAGCCGCGGCCAGCTCAAGCCGGTGGCGGCCAACGTCGACATGATCGTGATTGTCTTCGCCCCGCTGCCCGAGCCCCATGCCAACCTGATCGACCGTTACCTGGTGGCGGCCGAACACGCCGGCATCCGACCGCTGCTGCTGCTGAACAAGTTCGACCTGATCGACGAGCAGAATGCCCCGGCGCTGAATGCGCTGCTGGCGGTCTACCGGCAGTTGGGCTACCCGCTGCTGGAAGTGTCAGCCCATCACGGCAACGGCATGGAGCAGCTACAGCAGCAACTGGACGGACGCATCAGCGTGTTTGTCGGCCAGTCCGGGGTCGGCAAGTCCTCGCTGGTCAACAGCCTCCTGCCCGAGGTGGATACCCGCGTCGGCCCGCTCTCCGAGCTGTCCGGCCAGGGCACCCACACCACCACCACCGCGCGGTTGTTCCACTTCCCCGGCGGCGGCGAACTGATCGACTCCCCGGGGATTCGCGAGTTCGGCCTGGGCCACGTGAGCCGTGCCGATGTCGAGGCCGGTTTTATCGAGTTCAACGACCTGATCGGCACCTGCCGCTTCCGCGATTGCAAACATGATCGCGAACCCGGCTGCGCCCTGCTCAAGGCCCTGGAAGACGGCCGCGTGCAGCAGCAGCGGATGAACAGCTACCGCTCGATCATCGCCAGCCTGCCGCAAGACAGCTACTGATCGACAACCAGGGCGGTCGCCCCCCGCCGCCCTGGTTGATCTATCTAACGCCCCCGCCCCGCCGAATGCCGATTGACTGCCGACCTTTGCCTTGCGAAGGAAAGCCCCATGCACCGTCCCCCCTCCGTGACGCTGGCGGACGACCGCCGGCCAGGTCAGTCCCTGCCCGACTTCGATGTCTCGACAAGCACCGACAGCGAACCTGACGACGATCAGCCCGGCGACTTGATCCTCGACAGCCGCCCACGCGACATCCCGTCAGTGGCCGAGGACAGCGCGCCAGTGATGCCGAGCGCCGAGGAGATTCGCCGCCTCACGCTTATCAGGTCGCTGGGCAGTCACGCCTCACCGACCCGCCAGCTCAACCGCCTGCAGCGAGCCATCAACCATATCCGCAGCAACCAGGGGCTGCTGACAGCGCTGTTCCAGGACTGCCCGACGGTTCGCTCGGTCATTTACCAGGCCCTGCACAGCGAGTTCGGACGCGACCCGGATCAGATCTGGCTGACCCCGACCGCAGCCCCCCAAACCCCGGAAGCCCCTGCGGCGCTGACCTTGACCGAAGCGGCCGCGCGCTGGCTGGGCCCCTGGACGCCACCGGCGAACCTCGACCAGGAAAACCGTCTGACGGATCCCCAGGGAACATTGCGCGAAGGTGACCAGGAGCTGCTGCCCAGCAGCACCCTGCAACGTATTCGCACGCTCAACCTGCGGGAAAAAATTACCAACGCGATCAATGACTATTGGGCGGATCTGGCACCGCAGAGCCATCTCTCACGCCAGGAGCAGGCAGCCGACCTGCGCAAACGCCTGATCGCCGACAAGGCCTTGCTCCATCACGCCGAAGGTCACCTGTCGGATGAAGGCCTGGCCATGTTCCAGAACATTGTCGAACTGCCGACCCAGGCGTCTCGTCGACATCGCGGCGGCGAGGCAGACACCCTGCGGGTCTCCAGTCTTGCCTGGGAAGCTGGAAACGCCACCTGGTTGACCTTCGCCGGGGTCCTGGTGATCGAGCACATCGGTTATGTGAAGACCGGGCTGGTGGCCTTCTTTCCAGGCATCGGCCAGGAGTTGTATGAGTTTGAGTCCGCGGCGCAACTGCAATCCCGGGTCGCGCAATGGCTGGCGGGCACCCGGAAAAACTTGCTCTGGCACTTGCTGCCACTGAACCTGCGGCATCGGTTGTTCGGCACCGGGCAGCAAAGGAGGGACTTGCGCCTGGCCTACCTCAACCTGGCCAGTGATGCCTTTGCCTACAGTGCCAAAAGCAGCCTCAACAACCAAAGCGGCAACGAGATCGTCGCCGCGACCCTGAGCAATCAGAGCCTGTTGCTGTCCACCGAAAAACCCGACCCGGACGCCCCCGATGCCCGGCCATTGGACCTGGCGCAGGCCTGTGCCAGCTGGCGCCGCTGGAGCGCCGGACGCGCCGAGGACAAGCCATTGGCCGCGCTTATCGCCAGGCTCGCCCAGCTCGACAGTGACGCGCAACACGCGGACATCAGCTTCGGCCAGTTGTCCGCGCAACTGCCCGATGCGCTCTGCCATGCCAAGGTCCACCAACAGGAGGCGACACTCCTGCCGTTGCTGGAGCACAGCGACCCACAGGGCCTGGATGACTACCTGTCGACCTACGAACAGTGGCGGACCCTGTGCCGGCAATCCTCGGAAGTACTCAAGGACTTCGACAAGCGCTTCAGCGATCCGAGCTTCTGGCGCGAACACGACCCCGACACAGCCGACCGGATTCAACAGTTGGCGGACAATAGAAACGCCGCCCTGCTCAAGGAGATCGACCTGCTACGCCGCCAGAAAATACTCAGCGACACCGAGGCCAGCGGGCTGACCGAGCGGCTGCAAACGTCTGGCCGCAACAGCGCCTACCGCATCGCCAGCCTCGACGTCGGACGCCGGTTCCGCCTGCTCGGCGCCTTTGTCATCCGCCGCCAACCCGCACTGGACGAGCCCCAGGCCGTTGAACCGAGCTACCTTTATCTCCCCGGCGACGCCGGCGGACTGGTGCGGTTCGACTCGTTCGCCACGCTGCAAAAGCAACTGGGAAACACCTTCAAGACCCGTCCGGACAGCCTGCTATGGCACTACCTCCCAGCCCATCAGCGAACGACGGCCAGGACCCAGATTGCCCAACTGGCGCCAGAAGAATCCTGGCCGGTGGAGGCCGCCACCGTCTGCGGCGATGACGTCATGAAATCCAGCGTCTCGGCACAAATCGAAGACTACGTCAGCTACCTCGCCGCCGTCGCCAAGGGCGAGCGCCCCTTCGCCGATATCGACGACCTGTCCACCACCCAGGCCCTGCTGGCCCAGGAACTGGAGAGCAACCTCTGCGCACCACCCCATGAGGCCCGAGAACGGGCACTGGCCAATATCCTGCAAGTGCGCGTGGCCAACGCTCTGCTGGATAACCTCCCCGATTGGCTGAGCCAGGCCAGCGCCCACAACCGAAGTGAATATGTCGAACGTCTCACGCGCTACCACCAGAGCAACCGCGCCCTGGAACAGGCGATCGAAGAGGAACTGCCATCACTGGAAGCCTTCGCCCGGGTGCGCCTGCTGGAACAACTCAAGCGCGACGATCTCGACACCCTTGATCCACAACAGCCTATCGTTGAGTTCCCCGACGGGCTGATCCTCTCCGAACGGGCCGCCAAGCCCATACCCCCGGTGCACAATGTGCCCGTGGTGCCGCCACCGCCGGTCCGGACCTATAGCCCGACGCCCGCCGTGACACGCTACAGCCTGGTGGAACTGGCCTTGCTCAACCTCGACCCGAAGGACAGCACCCTGCAAAGCCGCCTGTCTTACCTGCGGGTACTCGACGAGCGCTTCACCACTCGCCTGACCGCGACCTACCTGAGCCGGACCCTGTTCGACCTCGACATCGCCGGTGCCTATGCCAAGGCCATCAACCGGGCTTTCTATGCCAGTGAAGACCCAGGCCGAACACCTCCGGACAAGAACCGCGTGGCCCTGCTGACCCGTCCGTATCGACTCAAGGCCGAACTGGATGGCTGGGCCGCCCGACAGCAGGGCCTGAGCGATCACGCAGCGTTGATGTTCAGGACGTTTCTGGCGGCACGCAAACCCGAAGACCTGAGCACCCGGGATCTCGATCTGGTGCTACATGGTGTATCGCTGGGGATTGGCATCCAGGGTGTCGGGCTCGATCCGATCAGCGAAATCCTCCTGGTGCAGGACACCCGCTCCGGCAAGACCCTGCGCTACCTGTTCGCTCCGCGGCACACCGGCCTGACGCCCCTGAGCGTGTTCCCCGACCTCAGGCGCGCCCGACAGGCACTGCACACGCTTCTCGACGAACCCGGCATGGCGCGCTTTCTCGCCGAGAGCGTCAGGCGCCCGCAAGATTCGCTGGAAACCCTCCAGCGCCATATCGAAGAGGCCGCCCAAGGCCGCCCGCAACCCTGGATATGGAGCCGGCCGGTCCGGCACCAGCCGCATTTCCACGACTTCGCCCTGAACCTGGCCAGCGACCGGCTCAAGTGGATTCGCCAGGAGGCCAGCTTGCGGGCGACCTCAAAGGCCCAACTGTTGCGCCTGCGGCGTCAACGCAAAGCGGCACGGACCTGGTCCTATGTCCGGCTGGGACTTTCGTTCGTGCCCTTCGTGAATGTGACGGTCGGCGTCTACGAAGTATTCCAGGCCGCGCGCAAGGTCCGGGTCGAAGTCCCGCCCCTGGAAGTCGCCGAACTGGTGGTGGCCTGTGCGGCATTGCTGTTCGATGTCGCCGGCGCCCTGGCGCCCTCGCGACCGGGCAACCGGACATCCCGCTTCACGCCCTCCAGGCTTCGCCAACAGTTGGCGGCGAAACACTGGCAAGGCTTCGCCGCCACCAGCGCTCTCGACCAATTGAGCGTTGCCCCGAGCCGGAAAAAATACCTGATCGTCCCTTTCGAGGGTTATGAGAGCGATGAGTCACTGGCGGGCCTCAACCCTATCCTGGGCACCCTGGAAAACGGCTATTTCAAGAAAGGCGACAGTCAGTTCATTACCCGGCGCGGAAAAATCTACGCGGTCTATCGACGCCAGGGAGAGGATGCCCTGCGCTTGAAAAAAGCCGGGAAAAGCTTCGAACCGGCCTTGCTCCGAACGGCGTCGGGAGAATGGAAATACCATCCTGCCTTTGGGCTTCTGGGGGGTATGAACAACGCCGAACGGCAACTGCGCAGAGCCGGCTGGCCGCGCAACGTGGCCAGGCAGACCCTCGACCGCTACCGCTTCCCCAGCGAACACAGCGAGCAACTGGAGATCGAGCTGGCGGGGTACCTGATTCGTAACGAACTGATTCCCAATCATCTGCTGCGCTACGCCATTACGGCGCCAAGCGGCACGGCTGCCGCCTCCCCCCTGATCGAGGCCATCGCCCGACTCCCGACCCTCGACGCACTGGAATGGCTACGGCGCCGACATTGGGAGCGCAACAACCTTCTCGAGGGCATCGGTCAACCGACCCAGGCCGGTCATGCACTGATCTACCCGATTGCCGCCACGCGGCCGTTCAGCGCACTGAAAATCAAGGGTGCATCAAGCTACGTCGAAATACTGCCATCCGGCAGCACTCACGAAGCGGACCTGCTGTTTATCAAAGGCCCCCAGCCGCTGACCGAGGCTATCGCCGACCTGCACAAATGGACCACCAGCCACGCCATCGAACAGCCACTGCCGGTGCACTTTTCAGCGGCGACCCGCTCCGTGACGATCCATGAACCGCTGTTCCGCGAGCCCGTCCAGACGTCCCTGCGACGCCTGTTCGAGAGTCTCTCGCCAGCCAGCATCTCGGCGCTGAGCTACACCTTGATCCACGTGTCGGACACCAACAGCCGCGGGGTCACGACCACCCGGTTGTTGAACCTGTGGCGCACGCTCAAGGGCTGGAGTGGTGAAACATCAGGGGTCACGCCCTTCACCGAAGCGCGCGAGCCCTTGCAACTGATCGAGGGCACCACCGTCGCGCTCAACGGCCAGCTGTCCACTCGGCCGTTGTCGCTGGCCAGCAGCCGGTTAAGGGGATTCGACGCCCTGCCAAAAGCCGATGAGAGAGCCGCGCTCATGACCCTGCTCAACTCCGGCCCGGACACACGGAAAGTCGAACTGGTGACTCAAGCGGCCAGCCGCGTGTTGAGGAACCTGGGTTACACCGTGGGCGTCCTCCAGCAGGTGGGCAAGACCCGTCCGGTGTCCTTCTTCATTGCAACGTATCGCGGCAATCCCACCACCTATTGGGTCAGCCCACGCTTCTCCGGTGCTGGCGAGCTGCGCCTGATCACGGCCCCGGGCAGCCCGAAGCACTTCAGCGATGGCTGGTTCGATAAACAGATCCAGGAGATGCGCGACAGGACACTCGCCCTCGCCTTGCAGAGAGCGAAAGACCGGCAGGCCTTGATTGGCCTGGTCGCCGTGATGGCCCGGCAACACACGGTGCCTGAGAGCCATCCCGAGGCCTGGACCCTGCTGATCCGGAAAATCCGCCCGACATAACGAAAAAAGCCGCACAAGTGCGGCTTTTTTCGTCAAGGGATCATGAGCCGGTCTTGGGCTTGCCCGGCTCATCCATCTTCAGCACACCGTCCTCGAAGATGTTCAAACGTTGCCGCAACTCATGAGCCGGCAGCGGCTGTTTATCGGCCGGCAGCGCGTTCGGATCGGCTGGCACTTCACCCGGTGCGCCCTGACCCTCGGTCGGGGTCGCGGCCGGCGGGGCGTCATCCGAGCCCTGTTCGCCTTCGATGGCCTTCTGCGCCTTCTTGGTCAAGACCACGATATCGATACGGCGGTTGACCGGATTGAACGGATCGGCCTTGTCGAACAGCGACGACGAAGCGTAACCCACCACCCGCGCCACTTGCGTGTCCGGATAACTACCGGCCACCAGGGCACGCCGGGCCGCGTTGGCGCGGTTGGCCGACAACTCCCAGTTACTGAAGCCGCCGGTGCCGGCGTACTGCTTGGCATCGGTGTGACCGCTGACGCTGATCTTGTTCGGCACCGCCTTGATGGTGTCGGCCATGGCCAGCAGGATGTCTTCGAAGTAAGGCTTCAGCCGCGCGCTGCCGGAGTCGAACATCGGCCGGTTTTCCGCGTCCATGATCTGGATACGCAAACCATCCGGAGTGATCTCGAACTTGATCTGGTCCTTGAACTTCTGCAGTTCCGGACTCTCGTCAACCTTTTTATGCAGCTCCTGCATCAGCAGTTCCAGGCGCTCTTTCTCCACCTGCTCGGCCATGCTCTCGACCTGATCGGTGTCGACCGTGACCTTGTCCGGCTGCGGCTGGGACTTGACTTCCGGGTTGAGGGTCTTGTCCGGGGCCAGCACCGGCGAACCACCCAGGTCGATGATGTAGGGCGTACCGCTTTCGGAGAAGCCGATCGGGTCCTTGAAATAGCCGGCGATGGCGATCTTCTGTTCCGGGGTAGCGGTGGACAGCAGCCACAGCACCAGGAAGAACGCCATCATCGCCGTCGCGAAGTCGGCGAAGGCGATTTTCCAGGCGCCACCGTGATGCCCACCGGCAAAGCGCTTGACGCGCTTGATTATGATCGGCTGATTGTTTTCCATGACTCAGCGACCGCGAACCGCTTGTTCCAGCTCGGCGAAGCTGGGACGGTGCTTCGGATACAGGACCTTGCGCCCGAACTCCACCGCCAGGGACGGCGGCATGCCGGAGGCCGAGGCCACCAGGGAAGCCTTGATCGCTTCGTAGATGTTCAGCTCTTCCTTGGCGTCGTGGGTCAGGGAAGTCGCCAATGGGCCGAAGAAACCGTAGGCGGCGAGAATACCGAAGAAGGTACCCACCAGTGCCGCACCCACGTGCAGGCCGATGGATTTCTGGTCGCCTTCACCGAGGGACGCCATGGTCACCACGATCCCCAATACCGCCGCGACGATACCGAAGCCGGGCATGGCATCGGCAACGCCGGTCACGGCATGGGCCGGATGCTCGAGCTCTTCCTTCATGGAGAACAGCTCCATGTCGAACAGCCCTTCGAGTTCATGGGGCGCCATGTTGCCGGAGGACATGATCCGCAGGTAGTCGCAGATGTAGGCGGTCATGCGCTCGTCTTTGAGCACCGCCGGGTACTTGGCGAAGATCGGGCTGGCGGAGGCGTCTTCGATATCGCCTTCAATTGCCATCATGCCTTCACGACGGCTCTTGTTAAGGATCTCGTAGATCAGCCCCAGGACCTCCAGGTAGAAGGTGTGGGTAAACCGCGAACTGAACATGCTCAAGGACTTCTTGACCACGTGCATCGTCATGTAGCCCGGGTTGGCCTGCAGGAACGCACCGAAGGCCGCACCGCCGATGATCATCACCTCGAAGGGCTGGATCAGCGCGGCGATCTTGCCGTGGGAAAGCACGTACCCGCCGAGCACGCTCGCGAATACGACGATGATGCCGATAATTTTAGCCATAGGTAGAGAGCACTTACTGAGTCGGGTTCAAGGTCATATTCGGAAGTTAATAAATCTCTTCTTCTCCTTATCGGCGAATCTGCGCCAGACTATAGCCAGTTCAGGCGAAAAGCCAGAAAACCGGCCATCTGCCAGCTTGCACGGTCGATTGCGCGGCGCCTGCCCAGCCCTTTACGGGCCTGTTAACAGTGATGATGATCGCGCTCGAATATGGCTAACGAAACGACTGTTTCCACGCAAAAACCCAACACCTTGCAGGGCTGGATCAAGCTGCTGCAAGCCGTGCGTTTGCCCGTCCCCCAGGACAGCCACGACCGGGTCTGCCGCGCCATTCGCGACAGCCGCAGCTCGCTGCGCGATATCGCCGAACTCATGCAAGATAGCCCGGCCCTGGCGCTGAGCGTGATCTGTGAAGCCAACCAGCACACCCATGGCAGCATGACCGAGCCTGCGGAAAACCTTGAGGTGGCGATCAATCGCCTGGGGTTGAAGCGCACCGAGGCGTTGCTCGCGCGCCTGCCGGCCAAGGCCCCGGAAGAGATTCCAGTGGCCTTGCGTCAGTTGCAACTGATCAGCCAGCACGCCAGCCAGCAGGCCAACGGCCTGTTCGCCGCGCGCCTGGCACGCCTCTGGCAGGACATCCATTGGGGCAGCCTGTTGTTTCTCTCGCCCCTCTGGCCGCTGGCCCTGACCCACCCGAACCTGCTCGAAGACTGGGAGCTGCGGGTGATTCACAAGAATGAATCGGCCGCGACCGTCGAACAGGAACTGTTCGGCGTGCGCCTGCTGGACCTGTGCCAGGCCCTGGCCGATATCTGGCGCCTGCCGAACTGGGTCACCCAGGGCTATCAAGTGCTGAAGAGCGAATTGCGCCCCCTGGCCAGGGCGCTGCACATCGCCCGTGACAGCGAGCACCGCCTGCACCAGCAACAACGACTCGACGCCGATCCGGAGCTGCGCCGCTGGCTGAACCAGCCCTCCAATACGGTACTGCTGGCCAACGGCCTGGCCCTCTCGGCGCAACAGGCCTGGGACAGCCCGCACCACCTGCGCTGGCAATACCTGACCAGCCTGTACCTGCAACAACCCATGGACGATCTGCAGCAGCAACTGCACCAGCAGGCAGCGCAAAGCGCCAACCAGCACAGCATGCCGGACCTCTGGCACCCGGCCGAAGCCTTGATCTGGCGCGGCAGCATGCGCCGGGTCCACAGCGGCCTGCTGCCGGCGGTCGATCCTTCGCCCGAGGCCCTGGCCCTCTGGCGCAAACACTGCGCCGAGCTGCTCGCCGAACCCAGCCGGTTCACCAACGCCATGCACCTGACCGGCATCGCCCGCGATGCCCTCAGCACCTGCGGCCTGCGCCGGGTGATGATCCTGATGGCCGACCGGACCCAGAGCACCCTGCGGGTGCACCAGATCGCCGGGTTGGCGAAAGAGTCGGCCAGCCTGGTGTTGCAGGTCAGCCCGAGCCCGGTCCTGCAACGGCTGCTGAGCCAGCCGGCACAGATTCGCCTGACCCCGGCCAACAATGCCCAGTTCTCAGCCCTGCTGCCCGGCAACCTGCGGGCCCAGTTCCCTGGCGAACACCTGCTGCTGCGTTCCCTGAGCAGCAATGGCCGGGTGGTCATGCTGGTGGTGGCCGACCAGGGCGGCGGGCCCTTCTCGGAAATGACCGTGCAGGCCTTCGGCAAAACCGCACAGTGCATCGAGAAGGCGCTGCATGCCTTTACCAACCGTGGCGCCTGACGCTGCGTTACAATCTTCCCTTTTTTGCGCCCAGGAGACCTCACATGCCTGACTTCTCTGGCTTGCCGCTGGTGATCGAGCCCAGCGACCTGCTGCCCCGCCTCGACGCCCCCGAGCTGATCCTGGTGGACCTGACCAGCAGCGCCCGTTATGCCGGCGGGCATATTCCCGGCGCACGTTTCGTCGATCCCAAGCGCACCCAACTGGGCCAGCCGCCGGCACCCGGGCTGATGCCGCCGCAGGCATTGCTCGAAGCGCTGTTCGGCGAACTGGGGCATAACCCGGACGCGGTCTACGTGGTCTATGACGACGAAGGCGGCGGCTGGGCCGGACGCTTCATTTGGCTGTTGGACGTGATCGGTCACAGCCGTTACCACTATCTGGATGGCGGCCTGCACGCCTGGCTGGGCGAAGGCCTGCCTGTCGACAGCGACATCCCCGCAGCCGTCGGCGGCCCCGTCCCCCTGACCCTGCACGACGAACCCACCGCGACCCGCGACTACCTGCAAAGCCGCCTCGGTGCCGCCGACCTGGCCATCTGGGACGCCCGCGGCCCGCTGGAATACAGCGGCGAGAAAGTTCTCGCGGCCAAGGGTGGACATATCCCCGGCGCGGTGAACTTCGAATGGACCGCCGGCATGGACAAGGAGCGCCAGTTGCGCATCCGCCGCGACATGCCGCAGATCCTCACCGACCTGGGCATCACCCCGGACAAGGAAGTGATCACCCACTGCCAGACCCACCATCGCTCTGGCTTTACCTATCTGGTCGCCAAGTCGCTCGGTTACCCGCGCGTCAAAGGTTATGCCGGCTCCTGGGGCGAATGGGGCAACCACCCCGACACCCCCGTAGAGATTTGAAATTTCCAAGGATTCTTGATGAAAAAGCGTTTGTTCATCCTCAGTCAGTACCTGCTGCCCCATCACCTGCTGTCGCGCCTGGCCGGCTGCATCGCCGAATGCCGCGTGCGCTGGTTCAAGAACGCCTTTACCGCCTGGTTCGCCAAGCGCTACCAGGTGGACATGTCCCAGGCGCTGGTCGAGGACCTGACCGCCTACGAGCACTTCAATGCCTTCTTCACCCGCGCCTTGAAAGACGGCGCGCGGCCGCTGGATGAAACCCCGGGGGCGATTCTCTGCCCGGCGGACGGCGCGGTCAGCCAGCTCGGTCCGATCGAACACGGCCGGGTGTTCCAGGCCAAGGGCCACAGCTACAGCGTGCTGGAACTGCTCGGTGGCGACGCGGCCGCCGCCGCACCGTTCATGGGCGGCGACTTCGCCACCATCTACCTGTCGCCCAAGGACTACCACCGGGTGCACATGCCCCTGGCCGGTACCCTGCGGGAAATGGTCTACGTGCCAGGGCGGATTTTCTCGGTCAACCAGACCACGGCGGAAAACGTCCCGGAGCTGTTCGCCCGCAACGAGCGCGTGGTCTGCCTGTTCGATACCGAGCGCGGACCGATGGCCGTGGTGCTGGTCGGCGCGATGATCGTCGCCTCGATCGAAACCGTCTGGGCAGGGCTGGTCACACCGCCCAAGCGCGAACTGAAAACCGTGCGCTACGACGAAGCCGCGCGCCAGCCCATTCATCTGGAAAAAGGCGCCGAGCTCGGCCGTTTCAAACTGGGCTCCACTGCCATCGTGCTGTTTGGGCCACAGCAGGTACAATGGGCTGAAGCATTGGTCGCGGGCTCGCCCGTGCGCATGGGCCAAGGCCTCGGCGCTCCCGTCCAGGCCTGATGCACAGCGGGTCTTTACGGCTTGCGAGCTGTCTTCGCAAGCCCGAAAGACCTGAGCCGGGACAACGGGTCACAGTCGGATTGGACCGGCAAGGCTGCAGCTGTCCCGCAACCCTGCTAGAGTCATGGCATTATTTTGCCATCGTTTTTGTCATCCTGGCCTGTAGTGGGCCCAGGTTGTTTCGCTGCCGGAGCTGGACCGCTACATGAGCAATCCGAGTCCCCATCTGTTGTTGCGCGCACCGACGCCCACGCAGTTGAGCCTGTCTTTCTGCGATGCGACACCGCGCGACCTCAAGCGCTGGATCGCCGGCCTGCCGAAAGCCAATCTCGGGGAAACCGCTCGCCTGCTGTATCAGGGCCTGGGCGAACTCAACCTGCTGCGCACCCCCAGCGAAAACCGCCTGCAACTGTTGGAACTGCTGCGCCCCGAGGTGTATTACGTCTGCAAGCACCTGGAGCGCCACTTTCTCAACCAGGCCATCGTCCTCGACGAACGCCCGAGAAAAGTCGCCAACCTCTGCCAGGCCCTGCAAAACCACCTGGCCATCGGCTACAAGCAGATCGCCATGCGCGTGGCCTCAAAGGGCGGCAAGGACCGCAGCCTGCTGACCACCGCCCTCCAACGGGCGCTACACTGCCTGAACGGCCCGCTGGTACGTGCCAGTCAACTCTATTGTCCGGTACCGGAAGGCCTCTGGTTCGAGGTGCACCAACTCTATCAAGTGGCCCTTGCCCATCAGGTGCAGAACACGCCGGTATTCGACGAGCAGGCCAGTCAGCCGCTGCCGCTGAGCGTCGAGAACACCTATATTGTCGCCCTGCTGCTGGGGTGCGCGCGCAGCAACCAGATGCGCCAGAACAATATTGCCCGACTGGCCGAGGTGCTCGAACCCTGGAGCGCCCAGGTCCGGCTGCAAGGTGCCGAGCAGGTGTCCAGCCTGTTCGCCGTCGCCCCCGGGAGCGACGCGCCGCCGCGCTACACCTCGCTGTTCGCGGTCGAGCAACTGCCGAACCTGATCGGCATCGACACCTTGCCCCTGGTCGAGGCCATCAAGGACTACCTCCAACTGCCCGCCGACCTGCGCGGCCAGTCGCGCCTGCAAGTACCCAGCGGCTTGAGCCTCGACGTACTGCAACACCTTAGCGCCGCCTGGGGCGAAGCCGCCGAACGAACCTTCCAGCGCACCCCGGGCCAGGGCACCGTGACCCTGTGTGTCGGCATGAGCGCCCTGCACTTCTACCTCGGCGGCCAGCGTTCTTTCAGCGATATCCTCAAGATCCCGGCCGCCAGCAAGGCCGCGCAGTTCACCGTGCAGTTGTCCAACAGCGCGGAAAAGGATGCCTGGAACCACGCCTTCGACGCCCAGCGCGCCGGCAGCGCCGACACCCTGCTGCCTTACGAGGAAATCCAGTATCACGTCACTGATGCCGACAGCAGCCAGGCCGCCTTTAATAGCGCCGAAGATTTCCCGACCCACGGCCTGCAGATCATCAACCACAGCCCCGGCGGTTACTGCCTGGCCTGGCCCAAGGAAGTGCCCGCGCAATTGCAGGCAGGGGAAATGGTCGGGGTCCAGGATCCCTCAAGCCAGGGCTGGAGCGTCGCCGTAGTGCGCTGGATACGCCAGGTGCGCAGCGGCGGCACGCAGATGGGTATCGAGTTGGTCGCGCCCCATGCCCAGCCTTGCGGCCTGCAACTGTTGCGCGGTGGCGAAGGCCACAGTCAGTACCTGCGGGCCCTGCTGTTGCCAGAAATCAGCGCCATCGGCGTGCCGGCCACGCTGCTGGCACCGCGCCTGCCGTTCCAGGAAGGGCACAAGGTGATCATCAACAGCAACGGTGAAGAACGCCGTGCCGGGCTGAACAAACGCCTGGCCAGCACCGGCAGCTTCAATCAGTTCGAGTACCGCCTGCTCGAACAGCCAGTGACGCCCAAGACCGATCCGAGTGCCGGCGGCCTGGGCGTTGCCGAAGACGACTTCGGCTCGCTGTGGAAAATCCTGTAGGCGCCGGCTTGCCGGCGATACTCAGACGCTGAAACTCAGCGCTGGCCGTCCTGATCCCGCACACCCAGCAGGTACAACACCCCATCCAGCCCCAGGGTCGAGATCGCCTGTTTGGCCGAATGCCTGACCAGCGGCTTGGCGCGGAACGCCACGCCCAACCCGGCAATCGCCAGCATCGGCAAGTCATTGGCGCCGTCACCGACCGCGATGGTCTGCTCCAGGCTCAGGCCTTCCTTCTCGGCCAACTCACGCAGCAGATCAGCCTTGCGCTGGGCATCGACAATCGGCTCGATGGCCACGCCCGTGCATTTGCCATCCACCACTTCCAGTTCGTTGGCGAAGACATAATCGATGCCCAACTTCGCCTGCAATTGCTTGGCGAAATAGGTGAAGCCGCCCGACAGGATCGCGGTCTTGTAGCCCAGGCGCTTCAACTCGGCGAACAGCACTTCGGCGCCTTCGGTCAGGCGCAGCGAGGCGCCGATGGCGTCCAGCACGCTGACATCCAGGCCCTTGAGCAACGCCAGGCGTTCCTTGAAGCTGGCGCGGAAATCCAGTTCGCCGGCCATCGCCCGCTCGGTGATGGCCGAGACCAGTTCGCCGACGCCGGCGGCCTTGGCCAGTTCGTCGATCACTTCGGCCTCGATCAGGGTGGAGTCCATGTCGAACACCGCCAGGCGACGGTGGCAACGCAACAGCGAGTCTTCCTGGAGGGCGATATCGGCATTCAGCTCCTGGGCCGCGTTCAGGAACTCGCGGCGCAAGGCCTGCGGATCGGTCAGTTCGCCGTGCACGGAGAGTTCGAAGCAGCTCTTGCTCAGAGCCGACGGAGCATCTGACGTGGGTGCCGACAGACGGTCGATACGCTCGACCTCCAGACCGTGGCGCACCATGATCGCGGTCACCCGCTGCAACTGCTCGGCAGTGACCTGACGGCTCATCAGGGTCGCGACATGGCGCTTGCGGCCCGATGTCGCCAGCCAGTCCTGATGCTCGGCCTCGGAAAGCCGATTGAACCGCACCTGCTGCGCGCTTCCGGGAAGGCTGGCCTCAATGTCCAGGTGCGCCGACACGGCTCGCGCGGCGTCGGCAAACCCGGCCAGGATGCCGAACGCCAGATTGCCGTGGATAACCGCCTGGCGGATATCGAGAATGTTCACAGCACCTTGTGCCAGCACGCCAAGAATGGCTGCGGTCAGACCAGGACGGTCCTCTCCGGTGATGCTGATCAGGACGATTTCGCGCAAAGCGCACCCCCGCTCGTTAAAAAAAACGCATTCTACCCACTTTCACTGACCATCGGGCACAGCCAGCGCTTTGCCGGTCTAGGGCCTCTCGCTATACTGCGCGTCAACTTCACGGACAAAAGAGCCGCGCTCAGTGAACCGGCCCACGCCAGTTAAAACCGATAACTTCTTCCTGCTGATCTTCCGGGCCTTGCGTCACCGCCGTGTACCGCTCGCCTTGCGCATCGCCAGCCACAACGTGATCCTCGTCGCGCTGGCGCTGGTGATCTACGCCTGCGTGATGGGATTGCAGTTCAAGGAAGCCATGCACCAGCAGGCCGATGCCCTCGGCCAGAGCCTGACCACCCAGACGGCCACCTCTGCCACGGAACTGCTGGTGTCCAACGACATCCTCAGCCTCAACGTACTGCTGAACAACCTGACGAAGAACCCGCTGGTGGCCCACGCGGCGATCTACAGCGTCGACAACCGCATCCTCGCCGAAGCCGGCCAGCGCCCGAAAAACGGCCTGCTGGGTGAAGCCGAAGGGTTGTACCAGACCAAGATCACCTTCCAGGACGTGACCGCCGGGCATCTGCGCATCAGCCTGGACATGGCGCAATTCCAGCAGCCGATGACCATCAGCCTGCAAAGCATGGGCATTCTCAGCGCGATCCTGCTGGCGCTGGCGCTGGCGCTGAGCCTGCGTCTGGGCCGGCATATCTCCACGCCACTGCTGCAATTGCGGGTCTGGCTGCGGGACATGGACGAACACACTCCGGCGACCCAGCGCCAGGATGAAATCGGCGATCTCGCGCGCCAGTTGCATTCGCGCTTCGCCCCGGTCAAACCGGAGCCCGAGCCGGAGCCGGAAATCGACTACGACGAAAATGACTACGCCGAGGAAGCAGAGGACGCCGAGCCGGCCTTCCAGGTTCGCAACCTGCGCGACCCGAGCTTCGACGAGACGGCGGCGGCGCCGACGCCCAAGCCGGCTCCGCGGCATATCGTCAGCAACGTGGAAGATGAACTGGACGACGACGAAGACCCCTTCGCCGACCTGCGGGAAAACCCACGGACCGCGAGCGACACGGCAGTGAAGCCGCAGCCGGTAGCGCCGAGCCTGCCACAGCACAGCGCGGTGCTGGCGGTGCAGTTGGGCGCCCAGGACCAGTTGCGGCGCCTGCCACGCGCGCGCCTGACGGAACTGCTGGACCGTTACCGCGACTGCCTGGACCAGGCCGCCTCGCTGTATGAGAGCGATCTGCACACCCTGAACGACGGCAGCACCCTGATGCTCTTCCACACCGAAGACAGCGGTGATGACTACCTGACCAACGCCATCTGCTGCGGCGAGCTGCTCCGGGCCCTGGGCCATCAGTTGCAGATCGAGGTGGCCGACAGCGGCATTACCTTGCAACTGCAGCTGGGTCTGACGTTGGGCGACGAGTTGTTCGGCCTGAGCCAGATCGACCTGCTGCTGACGGAAACCGCCCAGGACGCCCTGGCGCTGTCGCAACACAGCCGCAACCTGCTGCTGGTGGAGCGACGCATCAGTGACGACCCGCTGATCCGCCAGCGTGCGCGCATTCGCCCGATTGCAAGCCCCGAGGGCGCTTGCTGCGTGGAGCGTTTGATGGAGCCATATCCGTCGATGCTGGAACGGCAACTGGCACGGATGCACGAGACCCGGGCCAAAAGCTGATAAGGTCACGCCCAACAAAAAGCCCGCATTCAATGCGGGCTTTTTGTTGACTGGGCACTGGCCTCAGAAGCGAAACACTTCCATATCCGTACGAATCGGTGAAGCCATCGGGATCTTCGGCTTCTCGGGCTCGGGCTGCTTGGCCGGGGCCGGGGCCGCCGCCTTGCGGTTTTCAACCAGCGGCGCTTGATTGGCCAGTGGTTTGAGCGCCACGCTCAGTTGCTCGGCCAGGCGCTGCAACAGCTCGCCCTGGGCCTGCACCTGTGCCGCCGAGGTGCCGGTGTGCTGCTGCTCCAGGTGAACGATGCGGTTATCCCGTACCTGTCCACGACGGTCGAGCAAACGCCACTGCGCGTCGAGGATCGCCGGTTGATGGGCGCCGGAATCCAGTCGGGTAATCGACAACAGCACCTGCACATCCGGCGTGCTCCCGGCAATCGCCGGGGCCAGGACCACGCGCTGGCTGTCCAGGCGCCAGGCCAGCTGACGCACCAGCAACTGATTGATATCGGACGACAGACTGCCGGCCCAGCGACCGTCGGTCGCCGCGGTCAGGCTGCCATCAGGCTGGCGCTGCAGCAGGGTTTCACGTTGCAAGTAATCGGCCAGGGAAATCGGCCCGAGCACCACCGACATCCCCGAGCTCTGCTGAGGCTGGCCCGGTGTGCCGCTATCCAGCTGATACAGGGAAACCGGCTGGTGCACACTGCAGCCGGCCAGGCCGAGCAGGCCGGTCAGCAGCAGAATAAAAGGAAGGCGCAGAACAGTCATCATCCCATCCAGGTGGCCGCCACAAGGCCCTGCCACAGTTTGATCCAAAAATTCGTTCGGGCACGCCGCCACGCGGGTACCGCAAGAGGCGCATATCATCCGTGAATATGCGCCGTGACTCCAGTGCCACGGTAGCGATCTTCCTGCTAAAACGCTGAACGAACGCTCTAAACCGCTTTAACCGAGCCCCTCTACCAACAACGCGTCAACCCGCTGGAAGCCCCGTGGCAGCTTGTTGCCACGCCGGCCACGCTCGCCCTTGTAGTGCTCCAGGTCGTCAGCCTTGAGCGACAAGGTACGCTTGCCCGCCTGCAACACCAGGGTCGCACCGTCCGGAATCACCGCCAGGTCAGTGACGTATTCCTCGCGGCTGGCCACGCGCTCACCAGGAACCCCGATGATCTTGTTGCCCTTGCCCTTGCCCAGTTGCGGCAGGTCGCTGACCTTGAAGATCAGCAGCCGGCCTTCGGTGGTCACCGCCGCCAGCCAGTTCTGCTCACGGTCGGCCACCGGCTTGGGCGGCATCACCTTGGAACCGTTGGGCAGGCTCAGCAAGGTCTTGCCCGCCTTGTTCTTGGCCTGCAGGTCTTCACCCTTGACCACAAAACCATACCCGGCGTCGGAGGCGATGACATACAAGGCCTCGTCTTCAGGCAGCAACACGCATTCGAAGCTGGCCCCCGGGGGCGGCGTCAGCCGACCGGTCAGTGGCTCGCCCTGGCCACGGGCCGAAGGCAAGGTATGCGCCGCCACCGAGTAGCTGCGCCCGGTGGAGTCGATAAACACCGCGAACTGGTTGGAGCGCCCCGCCGCCGAGGTTTTGAAACCATCACCGGCCTTGTAGGACAGACCCGTGGCGTCAATATCATGGCCTTTTGCACAACGAACCCAACCTTTTTCCGACAGAACGACCGTCACCGGCTCGGTCGGCATCAGTTCGTTTTCCGACAGGGCCTTGGCTTCGCTACGGGCGACTATCGGCGAGCGACGGTTGTCGCCGTAGGTTTGCGCATCGGCCACCAGCTCGGTGCGTACCAACTTCTTCAACTTGGCTTCGCTGGCCAGCAGCGCTTGCAGCTTGGCCTGTTCCTTGAGCAGTTCATCCTGCTCGTTGCGCAACTTCATCTCTTCCAGGCGCGCCAACTGACGCAGGCGGGTATCAAGGATGTAGTCGGCCTGGATCTCGCTGAGGTCGAAACGTGCAATCAACTCGGCCCGCGGGTGTTCCGCGGTGCGGATGATGTGGATCACTTCATCCAGGTTGAGGTAGGCGATCAGCAAGCCGTCCAACAGGTGCAGGCGCTTCTCGACCTTGTCCAGACGGAACTTCAGGCGCCGGCGCACGGTGTTGACGCGGAACGACAGCCACTCCACCAGCAAGGTGCGCAGGTTCTTCAACTGCGGCTTGCCGTCCAGGCCGATGATGTTGATGTTGACCCGGTAGCTGGACTCAAGATCAGTGGTGGCAAACAGATGCTGCATCAGTTCGTCAAGGTCGATCCGGTTGGAGCGCGGGATGATCACGATCCGGCACGGGTGCTCGTGGTCGGATTCATCCCGCAGGTCGGCGACCATCGGCAGTTTCTTGGCCTGCATCTGCGCGGCGATTTGCTCCAGCACCTTGGCCCCGGAGACCTGGTGCGGCAAGGCATGTACGACGATATCGCCGTCTTCGATGCGATAGACCGCACGCATGCGCACCGAGCCACGCCCGGTTTCGTAGATTTTCAGCAGATCGGCTTGCGGGGTGATGATTTCCGCTTCGGTCGGATAATCCGGGCCCGGGATAAACTTGCACAGCTCCTCGACACTGGCATTCGGCTCATCGAGCAGATGCACACAGGCGTTGGCGACTTCCCGCAGGTTGTGCGGCGGCACGTCGGTGGCCATGCCCACGGCGATACCGGTGGTGCCGTTGAGCAGGATATTCGGTAACCGCGCCGGCAACACAGCGGGCTCGTCGAGGGTACCGTCAAAGTTCGGCACCCAGTCCGCGGTGCCCTGGCCCAGTTCGCTGAGCAGCACTTCGGAGTAACGCGACAAGCGCGATTCGGTGTAACGCATGGCCGCGAAGGACTTCGGATCGTCCGGCGCACCCCAGTTACCCTGGCCGTCCACCAGCGTATAGCGGTAGCTGAACGGCTGGGCCATCAGCACCATGGCTTCATAGCAGGCCGAGTCGCCGTGGGGGTGGAACTTGCCGAGCACGTCACCGACGGTACGTGCGGATTTCTTGTGCTTGGCGTCGGCATCCAGCCCCAACTCACTCATGGCGTAGATGATACGCCGCTGTACCGGCTTCAGGCCGTCGCCGATATGTGGCAGCGCACGGTCCATGATCACGTACATGGAGTAGTTGAGGTAGGCCTGTTCGGTGAAGTCAGCCAATGACCGGCGTTCTACGCCATCCAGGCTGAGATCAAGGGAATCGCTCATGCGGGCCTCATCAGTTCGTTGTCTGGCACGGCAGGGGTAGCGCCGCGCTGGTGAATTCGGGGGTGGTCAACAGGCGCGGGGCCGGCAGCCGTGGTTCGCCGCCAGAACCGCCGCGCATCAGGTCAGGACCTCGGCCAGGTCGCCCTTGGATTCCAGCCAGGTCTTGCGGTCGCCGGCACGTTTCTTCGCCAGCAGCATGTCCATCATTTCCGAGGTGGCTTCGAAATCGTCCAGGGTCAACTGCACCAGGCGCCGGGTGTTCGGGTCCATGGTGGTTTCCCGCAGTTGCGGTGGATTCATCTCACCCAGGCCCTTGAATCGGGTGACCTGGGGTTTGCCACGCTTCTTCTCCGCCACCAGGCGATCGAGAATACCGTCACGCTCGCCTTCGTCGAGGGCGTAGTAGATTTCCTTGCCCAGGTCGATGCGATACAGCGGCGGCATCGCCACGTAGACGTGACCGGCATCCACCAGCGGGCGGAAATGCTGGACGAACAGGGCGCAGAGCAGGGTCGCGATGTGCAGGCCGTCGGAGTCGGCGTCGGCGAGGATGCAGATCTTGCCGTAGCGCAGCTGGCTGATGTCCGCCGCGCCCGGATCGACACCGATGGCCACGGCGATGTTGTGCACTTCCTGGCTGGCGAGCACTTCGCTGCCGTCGACTTCCCAGGTGTTGAGGATCTTCCCGCGCAACGGCAGGATCGCCTGGAACTCCTTGTCCCGCGCCTGCTTGGCCGAACCACCGGCGGAATCACCTTCCACCAGGAACAGCTCGGCACGCATCGGGTCCTGCCCGGCACAGTCGGCCAGTTTGCCCGGCAGCGCCGGCCCTTGGGTAACACGCTTGCGCTCGACCTTCTTGCTCGCCTTCAGGCGGCGGCCGGCGTTGTTGATCGCCAGTTCCGCCAGTTGCATGCCCAGTTCGGGGTTGGCGTTGAGCCACAGGCTGAAGGCATCCTTGACCACCCCGGAAACGAAAGCGGCGGCTTCACGGGACGACAGGCGTTCCTTGGTCTGGCCGGAGAACTGCGGTTCCTGCATCTTCATCGACAGGACAAAGGCGATACGCTCCCAGACGTCTTCCGGCGCCAGTTTCACGCCACGGGGCAGCAGGCTGCGGAATTCGCAGAACTCGCGCATGGCATCGAGCAAACCCTGGCGCAAACCATTGACATGGGTACCGCCCTGGGCCGTGGGGATCAGGTTGACGTAGCTTTCCTGGACACTGTCGCCGCCTTCCGGCAACCACAACAAGGCCCAGTCCACAGCTTCTTTATTACCGGCGAGGCTGCCGCAGAACGGCTCGTCCGGCAGGCGCTCGAATTCACTGACCGCATCCACCAGATAGGAACGCAGGCCATCTTCGTAATGCCATTCGACCTTCTCGCCGGTGGCCTTGTCCTCGAAGCTGACCAGCAACCCCGGGCACAAGACCGCCTTGGCCTTGAGCACGTGCTTGAGGCGGCTGACGGAGAACTTCGGCGAATCGAAATACTTCGGGTCCGGCGCAAAGTACACGCTGGTGCCGGTGTTGCGCTTGCCGACGGTCCCGACCACTTCCAGCTCGGTGGCCTTGTAGCCATCGGCGAAGGTCATCTGGTATTCGTTGCCATCGCGCTTGACCCGGACCCGCACCTGGGTCGACAAGGCGTTGACCACCGAAATCCCCACGCCGTGCAGGCCGCCGGAGAACTGATAGTTCTTGTTGGAGAACTTGCCGCCGGCGTGGAGCTTGGTGAGGATCAGCTCGACGCCCGAGACACCCTCTTCCGGGTGAATGTCCACCGGCATGCCGCGACCGTCGTCGGAGACTTCCAGGGAGTGGTCGGCGTGGAGGATCACCTGCACCGACTTCGCATGCCCGGCCAAGGCTTCGTCGACGCTGTTGTCGATGACTTCCTGGGCAAGGTGGTTCGGCCGACTGGTGTCGGTGTACATGCCCGGGCGTTTGCGCACCGGGTCGAGGCCCGAGAGGACTTCGATGGCGTCTGCGTTATAAGAGCTAGCGCTGGGAGTGGCCATGGGGTCTCGTCGTCAGTCGTCTATGAATAGGGGTCATTCTCGGGCTCCGCGCCTCAGGGCATCAGAGCTGCGAGAAATCGATCGCCTGGTATGTATCGGCACCGATGCCGGCAAAGCTGAGCAAGGCCGGCAATTGTTCGGCAAAGCCCTGAAAACTATGATCGCCGCCGGCCTGGATACGCAAGGCACAGGCCCGGTAATACTGCTGGGCGGCGCGATAATCCAGGGTTTCGTCGGCGGTCTGCAGCCAGACCTGGAAACGTTGCGGGTCCTGGGGGGCCGGGACTTCCAGCTCGGCCAGGGCCGTCACGTGATCGAGGGTCAGGTCCCAGGTCTCGCCACTGTAGAGGTTCTGCTGGGGACCGAGGAAGCCGTCGAACATCCGGTGCGGCGCCACCGCCGGGTTGACCAGCAACGCCTTCAGGCCATGGCGCTCGGCCAGGCACGTCGCATAGTAGCCGCCGAGCGAGCTGCCGACCAGCAGTGGACGACCGAGTTCGGCAATCGCCGCTTCCAACTGGGGCATCGCCTGGCGTGGATGATGATGCAGGGCCGGCACCCGCAGCTGCGCTTCCAGGCCCAGACGCTCCATCAGCTGGATCAGCTGAGTGGCCTTCTTCGACAGCGGCGAGCTGTTGAAACCGTGGATATACAGGATCGAACCGGACATGTGAGCGTTCTCCATTGGCAGGCTCCCGCACATAAGAGCCAGGCACCGCACAGGCAAAGACGCGCAGTTTAGCCTGACTCCGGCGCGCTGACTCGCCCTGAGACGTTTCCTACCTATTAAGAAGAAGGGGTCAGTAGCCGGTGCCGCCGTAATCGACCTCGAAATCGAAGCCGTGGACCCGGGAAATCGCCGTCTCCAGCCGTCCGTCCGAATGCAGGCGCAGCCAGCGATAGCCCGGTGACTTGTCGTCGACCTTGAAATCCTCGCTGCCCGGCGCGAATTGCACGCAGGTAGAGGGCGACGCCAGCAGGCGTACGCCGTTGCGCTCGCGGTCCAGCTCCTGGTGGATATGGCCCCAGAGCAGCGCGCGAACCTGGGGAAAGCGGTCGAGCACGGCGAACAGAGCCTCCGGATTGCGCAAGCCGATGGGCTCCATCCAGGCACAGTCGATGGAAATCGGATGATGGTGGAAACACACCAGATGGTGGCGCTGCGGCGCTTCGCTCAGGGCTTGCGCGAGCAACTGCAGTTGTTCGTCCTGCAGATAGCCGGGTACCGAGCCCGGTACGGCGGAATCCAGCAGGATAATCCGCCAGTTGCCGATATCCACGACCGGCTCGAGCAGATCACTGTGGTGAGCGGCCTCGGCCATCTCCCGCAACTCGTCGTGATTGCCCGGCAGCCAGCGCGCCGGCGCGTCGATCGCCTCGCTCATCTCCCGGAACTGCCGATAGGACGCCACCGTGCCGTCCTGGGACAGGTCACCCGTTGCCAGCAGCAGGTCGACCCCGGGCTGCTCCGCCAGCACGCAATCGATGACCCGTTGCAGGCTGTCGCGGGTATTCATGCCCAGCAGCGTGCCGTTCGCCTCGGCAAACAGATGGCTGTCGGACAGTTGCACCAGCAACACGGCGTCCGCGGGGGTCGACTGAATGGATTCGCTCGGCAAGAGGCTCTCCTGCAAAATGCTGAGGGGTCGTTCTGCGCGCGTCATCAGGACAGCGCGCCGCTGGCAATTATGGTCGGGGAATCGGCAAAGAGGAAATGGGCGAAACGGACACACTTCACATTTAACCGCATACAACCTAACGAACCGCCTCGAATTCGTGACCGCAAGCCAGGCAATGACTCAACCACTCACCGAGAAACACATTGAGCTGGGCTTTTTCATCCGGCTGGTGCATAGCCGAGTTCGGATACGGATAGATACTGCGAAAACGCCGGGCATGCTCGGCACTGATCACCTCGGCCATGCGCGCGTCGTGGTAGACCTGCACCTGCAACTGCGGCACCGGCAACCACGGTAGGCTGTGTTCCTGACGCACCAGCAAGGTGGTGGTGTAGGGATTGTCCTGCAACACCTCCAGCGCCAGCACGCCGAGCATCTGCTCGCCCTGGGTCATGGCAATACGCCGCGCGCGCTGCTGCTCGCGCATCTGCGGCAGCAACCGCATCAGGCGCGCATAGTTGGCCTCACAGGCCGCTTGCAGCCCCACCAGGTCAACCCGATAACGTTCGCGCAACAGACTTACGACCATAGCCCCCTCACTTCAGCGCGGTTCAACGCCAGCCATTGCAAGGCAATGATCGACGCCGCGTTGGCAATTCGCCCATCACGCACGGCCTGCAGGGCATCTTCAAAAGCCCAGACCGTGGCGCGGATATCTTCATTTTCTTCCGGTAGCCCATATAGGCCACCAGCCCCTTCGGTGTTGCAACGCCCCAGGTACAGATGGACGAATTCGTTGCTGCCACCCGGCGACGGAAAGTACCGGGAGATCGGCCACAGGGCCGTCAGATTCAGGTCAGCTTCCTCCTGTGCCTCACGGTGGGCAACCTCTTCCGGTTTTTCGTCCTTGTCGATAAGACCGGCGACCAGTTCGATCATCCAGGGGTTATCGGCCTTGCCCATGGCGCCGACCCGGAATTGTTCCAGCAGCAGCACTTCATCACGTTGGGCATCGTAGGGCAGGACACACACCGCATCGTGCCGGACAAAGACTTCGCGATTGATCGTATTACCCATGCCACCGCCGAACAACTCATGGCGCAGGTGCAGGCGATCGAGCCGGTAGAAACCCTTGAAGCAGTTCTCCCGCTGGATGACCTCGACCTGGGTCGGGTTGGTGCTGGTGCTGGTGCTGGTGCTGGTGCTGTCCGTCATCATGTTCCCCATTGCGATAGCGGCGAGGCTCTCCCTCGACTTCGCGCCATCCTAACGCGCCGAAGTGTGATGATGCAGCCCCTTTCCCCTCGCCGGGATAGACGGGCGCCCCTGAAACCTACTCTAATTAGCTTAGTGGCGAACCGAGTCCGCCGCTGACAGTCGAAGCACGATCACTTGACCTTTCTTTCGCTGACGAAGGACACCCATGTCGTTTTTTAAAATCGCCGCGCTGACGCTTATCGCCCTGACCCTGGGCGCTTGCCAGAGCTTGTTCGAGCCCAGCCTGAAGACCCCGCTGAGCGTCAAGAGCGACACTTCCGAACAGATCAAGCCGGGCTGCAGCAATCCGGACTGCCCGCTGGTGAATATCGATACCGTACATTTCCCCGACGAGCCGCAACTGGACGCGGCGGTGGAGCGGGCACTGCTGCAGATGGGCCGCACCTCGCCCGACGCGCCGCTGCCGGCCTCGCTCAAGCTCTATCGGGAACAATTCCTCGCCACCGCCGAAAGCGGCCACAGCAGCTACTTGCAAGCCAAGGTACGCGAGCAGCATGACGGCTTGGTGATCGTCGAGCTCGCCAGCTACCTGGACGATGGTGTCGAACACGGCATGCCGGGGCGCGGTTTCCTCACCTGGTCGCGCCAGGATCACAAGGTCCTGAACTTGCAGGACATGCTGCTGCCCGGCCAGGAAGAGACATTCTGGAAGCTGGCCAAGGTCGCCCATAACACCTGGCAGATCAGCAACCGGCTGGACCAGGACTTCATTGCGACCTGGCCCTTCCGGCAAACCCCGAACGTCACCCTGGCCAGCGACGGCGTGATCCTCAAATACAACGTGACGACCATCGCCCCCTACGCCATGGGCCTGATCGAAATGAGCATTCCCTACCAGCGCCTCAACGGCGTGCTCAAGCCCGAGCTGTTCCCCGCCCGACGTTGAACGCACGACCGAGCAGCCCTTGCAGCAGCCCTGCCACCACCAGTGACGGCAGGGTTGCGCCCAGCTCCGGATGGAAGTTGGCCAGCAGGTGGTAGGTCGACACGCCGCCCAACCAGGCCAGCAGTGCCGGCCAGCGCAACAGCGACGAGGCACCCGCGGCACTGCGTCCACGCAGGATGAAGTGATCCACCAGCACCACGCCGAACAGCGGCGCGAACACTGAGCCGATCAGCAACAGGAAGTTCTGGTATTGCGCCAACGGGGCGAAGCAGGCGATCAGGGTGCAGAGCACGCCGATGGCCAGGGCCAGGTGTTCGACCTTCCAGCGCAGCAGGATGCCGCTGGACACCGCCGCCGAGTGGATATCGGCAAAGGCGTTTTCCGACTCGTCGAGCAGGATCAGCAGCAGCGGGATACCCAGCCCGGCACCGGCCAGGGCCAGCAGCAAGGCATTGGTTTCACCGCTGGGGGCGAATGCCAGGGTGTAGGCCACGCCCAGGCTCATCAGCCAGAAGTTGCCAATCAGAAAGCCCAGCGCCGTACCGCCAAATACGCTTTTTGCGCGCTTGCCAAAACGCGAGTAGTCGGCGATCAGCGGCAACCAGGACAGCGGCATGGCAATGGCGATATCGAAACCCACGGCAAACGGCATCGAGCCATCACCGCTTTGCGCCCACAGAGCCGCCAGGTCGGCCTTGGCGAAGAGGTTCCAGGTCAGCCACAGGCAGGCCGCCAGCAGCAACCAAATGCCCCATTTGCGCAGGATCTTGCGCACAAAGGTCAAGGGGCCGCTGACCGCCAGCAGGGTCGCCAAAGCGCCGAACACCAGGGTCCAGAGCAGCGGGTTGGCCAGCAGGCTGCCCTCGCTGAACGCCCGGGCGCCCAACAGGCTGGCCGCATCGCGCATGACGATGATTTCGAACGCGCCCCAACCCACCAGTTGCAGCAGGTTGAGCAGCGCCGGCAGGCTGGCGCCGTACTGGCCGAGGCTGAGTTTCAGCGCGGCCATGGAGGCCAGGCCAGTGTCGCTGCCGATCACGCCGACGGCGGCCAGCAGCAGGACGCCGACCACGGTGCCGAGGAAGATCGCCAGCAACGAGCCGGACAGGCCCAGGCCCGGCGCCAGCAAGGCACCGGTTTGCAGGACCATCAGGCCGATGCCGAGGGAAAACCACAGGGAAAACAGATCGCGCGCGCCGAACACACGCTTGTCGGCGGGGACCGCGAGATCGGGGGAGTAAGTGCTGCTGGGTGTGCTCAAGGGTGGGTATCTCGAAGATAAGTGTTTATGCCGTGATGCAGTGGCGCCTGTGCGGACGCCTTCGCGGGCAAGCCCTGCTCCTACAGAGCTGCGTCGAACACAAGGCTGGTGCACGACATAGAACTGTAGGAGCAGGGCTTGCCCGCGAAGAGGCCCTTACAGGCGCCCCGTTACTTCAGATTGCGTCAAACCTTCTGGTACAACTGGCTACCTTCGCGCTTGAAGCGCTCCGCCTGTTCCGCCATGCCCTGGGCGGCCTCCACATCGACCGCTTCGATGCGCTGGTTGGCCGCGTATTCACGGACTTCCTGGGTGATCTTCATCGAGCAGAACTTCGGCCCGCACATCGAGCAGAAATGCGCGACCTTGGCCGAATCCTTCGGCAGGGTCTCGTCGTGGTAAGCACGTGCGGTGTCCGGGTCCAGGCCGAGGTTGAACTGGTCTTCCCAACGGAACTCGAAGCGCGCCTTGCTCAAGGCGTTGTCACGGATCTGCGCACCCGGGTGACCCTTGGCGAGGTCAGCGGCATGGGCGGCGATCTTGTAGGTGATGATCCCGGTCTTCACGTCATCCTTGTTCGGCAGGCCCAGGTGCTCCTTGGGCGTGACGTAGCAGAGCATGGCGCAACCGAACCAGCCGATCATCGCCGCACCAATACCGGAGGTGATGTGGTCGTAGCCCGGTGCAATATCCGTGGTCAGCGGGCCAAGGGTGTAGAACGGCGCCTCGTCACAGCACTCCAGCTGCTTGTCCATGTTCTCCTTGATCAACTGCATCGGCACATGCCCCGGGCCCTCGATCATGCATTGCACGTCGTGTTTCCAGGCGATCTTGGTCAACTCACCGAGGGTCTCCAGCTCACCGAACTGCGCTTCGTCGTTGGCGTCGGCAATCGAGCCCGGACGCAGGCCGTCGCCCAGCGAGAAGCTGACGTCGTAGGCCTTCATGATTTCGCAGATTTCGTCGAAATGGGTGTAGAGGAAGTTCTCTTTATGGTGCGCCAGGCACCACTTGGCCATGATCGAACCACCACGGGAAACGATCCCGGTGACCCGCTTGGCGGTCATCGGCACATAGCGCAGCAGCACGCCGGCGTGGATGGTGAAGTAGTCGACGCCCTGCTCGGCCTGTTCGATCAGGGTGTCGCGGAACAGCTCCCAGGTCAGGTCCTCGGCCACGCCGTTGACCTTTTCCAGCGCCTGGTAGATCGGCACGGTGCCGATCGGCACCGGCGAGTTGCGGATGATCCACTCGCGGGTTTCATGGATGTGCTTGCCGGTGGACAGGTCCATGACCGTGTCCGAACCCCAGCGGATGCCCCAGGTCAGCTTGGCCACTTCTTCCTCGATGGAAGAACCCAGGGCACTGTTGCCGATATTGCCGTTGATCTTCACCAGGAAGTTGCGGCCGATGATCATCGGCTCCAGCTCCACGTGGTTGATGTTGGCCGGGATGATCGCGCGACCACGGGCGATTTCCTCGCGAACGAACTCGGCGGTGATTTGTTTCGGGATGCTCGCGCCGAAACTATGGCCCGGGTGCTGCTGCTTGAGCAGGCCGGCGGCCCGCGCCTCCTCCAACTTCAGGTTCTCGCGGATGGCGACGTATTCCATCTCGGCGGTGATGATGCCCTGGCGCGCGTAGTGCATCTGGCTGACGTTGGCGCCGGCCTTGGCCCGGCGCGGCTTGTGCACATGGGCAAAACGCAGCTTGGTCAGTTCCGGGTCGGCGAGGCGTTGCTGGCCGAAGTTCGAGCTCAGGCCGGCCAGGCGCTCGGTGTCGCCACGGCTGTCAATCCACGCCGAACGCACATCGCCCAGGCCCTTGCGCACGTCGATGGTCACATTCGGATCGGTGTAAGGACCGGAAGTGTCGTAGACCAGCACCGGGGCGTTGACCTCGCCGCCAAAGTCGGTCGGCGTGATATCCAGGCTGATTTCGCGCATCGGCACGCGGATATCCGGACGCGAGCCCTGCACGTAGATTTTCTGCGAACGGGTAAAAGGCTGTACCGATTGCTCATCGACCTTGGCTGAATCGCTGAGGTTGGTGGCATCTTTTAGTTTTGTACTCATCACGGCTCTCCAGACGGTATCCAGGGGGATTGTCGGGACGAACCTGAAAGGCACGGACGCACCAGGACTGGTGCTGTGCTCGGTCCTCGTGAAGGCTGTTCGATTGTCGAACAACATCCCGGACGGAGCACAAGAGGACTCGCCGGGGGACGAGAAATCTTGTTCCCTACGCAGGCGCTAACCTGATCAGGTTCAACGGGATCCGGAATTATCCGATCTCAGCCTCATAGCAAGGCACCCCGACAAGAACAAGCCGAGTGTAGAGAAGACTGCGACATAATGCCATCTCCCCCTTATTCGTCTGGATAAATGGCAGATATACAGGATTGTTGCCGACCTGCCCCCCGCACTACACTCGCTACTTCTTGACGCTGGGCAGGCCGGGCAGTAGCCTCGGCCATCGCATTACCACCGTAATATTTACTCTAGGAACTGCCTCATGCTGCGCAAACTTTCACTGGCCCTGGCCGTGTCTTGTGCGACCAACGGACTGGTCTGGGCAGCTGAAACGCCCCTGACGGCCAAGACCGATCTGGTCAGCGTGTACCAGGAAGCCGTGGGCAACAACGCCGACCTGGCTGCCGCCCGCGCCAACTATGACGCGCAAAAGGAAGTCGTACCCCAGGCCCGGGCCGGCCTGCTGCCGAACTTGTCGGCCGGCGCCAGTACGAACAATGTCCAGACCTCCATCGACCAGCCGTCGATGAACCTGAACCGTAGCGCCACGACCTACCAGGCAACCCTGTCCCAGCCGCTGTTCCGGGCTGACCGCTGGTTCCAGTACCAGGCCGCCAAGGACGTCAACGAACAGGCCGCCCTGCAACTCTCGGCGACCGAGCAGAACCTGATCCTGCAAAGCGCCGAAAGCTACTTCGCGGTACTGCGCGCCCAGGACACCCTGGCCTCGACCAAGGCCGAGGAAGCGGCGTTCAAGCGCCAACTCGACCAGTCCAACGAGCGCTTCGACGTCGGCCTGTCGGACAAGACCGACGTGCTGCAATCCCAGGCCAGCTACGACACCTCGCGGGCCAACCGGATCGTTGCCCAGCGCTCGGTGGAGGACGCCTTCGAAGCCCTGATCACCCTGACCAACCGTCAGTACAACTCGATCCAGGGCATCGTCCATACCTTGCCGGTGCTGGCGCCGACTCCGAATGACGCCAAGGCCTGGGTCGACACCGCCGCCCGGCAGAACCTCAACCTGCTGGCAAGCAACTACGCCGTCAGCGCCGCCGAGGAGACCCTCAAGCAGCGCAAGGCCGGCCATGCCCCGACCCTGGACGCGGTGGCCAAGTACGAAGCCGGCGACAACGACGGTTTCGGCCTGGGCAACCCTAATGCGCTGGGTCAGAGTTATGCGGGCCCGGTGAAGCAGACCACGATCGGCCTGCAATTGAGTGTGCCGCTCTACAGCGGTGGCCTGACCAGCTCGCAAGTGCGTGAATCCACTTCGCGCCTGAGCCAGACCGAGCAGCAGCGTGAAGCCCTGCGTCGCCAGGTGGTGGAAAACACCCGCAACCTGCACCGCGCGGTGAACACCGATGTGGAACAGGTGCAGGCGCGCAAACAGTCGATCATCTCCAACCAGAGTGCGCTGGAAGCGACCGAAATCGGTTATCAGGTGGGGACGCGCAATATCGTCGATGTGCTCGATGCCCAGCGCCAGCTGTACACCTCGGTGCGCGACTACAACAACACCCGCTATGACTACATTCTCGACAACCTGCGCCTGAAACAGGCGGCGGGCACCTTGAACCCGGGAGACCTGAGCGACCTGCAGCGCTACCTGAAGGCCGACTACAACCCGGACAAGGACTTCCTGCCGCCGGATCTGGCGAAGGCGGCCGCGGCGAACCTGAAGGGCAATGCGAAGTATTGATGGGTTCTTGAGAACACCACAGAACCTGTAGGAGCAGAGCTTGCTCGCGAAGAGGCCCGCAAGAACGCCAAAAGCTTCACGGCGGTACAGCGATCCGACAAGCTCCGCTCCCACACAGGACCGCGCTCACCCTTGATTGACGGGCCTGCTAGCGCGACAGCAAACGCCCCAACCCATCCAGCAAGCGCTGCAACGCGCCCTGGTTGGCCCGCATCACCTTCAGCCCCGCCTCACCCATCTTCTGCGCATCGCGCGGCAACTCGAACAGACGCTGCACCGCCACCGCCAGTCCTTCGGCATCCTCCACCTCCTGCAACGCCCCCGCCTCGCGCATCAATGCAGCGATCTCGAGAAAGTTGAACAGGTGCGGCCCGCTCAACACCGGTTTGCACAACGCCGCCGGCTCCAACAGGTTATGCCCGCCGTTGGGCACCAGGCTGCCGCCAACGAACGCGCTGTCAGCCAAGGCGTAGAGAAACAGCAGCTCGCCCATGGTGTCACCGAGCAACACCGAGGTTTGCGCACTGACAGGTTCTCCACTGGAACGCCGTACCGTCGAAAAGCCCTGCTCCTGACACAAGGCGAACACGCTGTCGAAGCGCTCCGGGTGACGGGGCACCAGAATCAGCAAGGCGTTCGGATAGTTGCTCAACAATTGCCGATGGGCCGCCAGCACCACTGCGTCCTCACCTTCATGGGTGCTCGCGGCAATCCACACCGGCCGCTCCTGCGCCTGCCATTGCCCACGCAGTTCGGCGGCGCGCACCAGCAGTTGCGGGTCGATGCTCAAGTCGAACTTGATCGAGCCCGTCACCTCGACGCATTCAGGTCGTGCGCCCAGTTGCAGGAAACGCTCGGCTTCGGCTTCGGTCTGCACCGCGATCAGGCTCATTTCCTCCAGCATCGGCCGGGTCAAGCGAGCGAATCGCCCATAACCCTTGGCCGAACGCGCCGACAATCGTGCATTGGCCAGCGCCACCGGGATCCCGCGCTTGGCGCACTGGTGGATATGGTTGGGCCACAACTCGGTCTCCATGATCACCGCCAGCTTTGGCCGGGCCGCCTCGAGAAAACGCGCCGCCGCCCACGGCAAGTCGTAGGGCAGGTAGCAATGCTGGATTCGCGGCTCGTCGGCGAACAGCGCCTTGATCCGTTCGGAGCCGGTAGGCGTCATGCAGGTGACCGTGATCGGCAACTGCGGATACTTCGCCAGCAAGGCGCGGATCATCGGCGCGGCGGCAATGCTCTCGCCGACCGACACTGCGTGCACCCAGATCCCGTCCGGACGCAACGTCGGCAGGCCACGGGCAAACCGCTCGCCGACGCGCCAGGCATAAGCCGGCGCCTTGCGCGCCCGCAACCATAAACGCAACGCCACCAGCGGCAGCCCCAGATGAAACAAAAAGCTGTAGAGAGTTCTATTCATGGCCACGGAGTTTATCGACTTTTTCAGCCGATCGCCTGCAAGTGCTCGGCAAACCGTTCGGCCAGCCAGCGCGCCGCCGGCCCCAGGGGCTCGTCGCGACGCCAGACCAGTTCCACCACCAGCGCCGGTGGCGTCCATTCGCTGCTCAGCTCGACCATCTGGTTCTGGTACGCCGGGTATTGCACCACGTGCCGTGGCAGCCAGGCCCAGCCCAGGCCGCGCATCAGCAGTTCGGCCATCACATAGAAGGAGTCCGCCCGCCAGACCTGCGGACTGAGCTGTTCGTCACCGGGGTAACCGATCTGTTGCGGGGAGATGAGCAATTGCCGATGGCGGGCCAGTTGCTGGCGGTTGACCCGCGGCGAAGCCGCCAACGGGTGATTGACCGCACACACAGTGACCATTTCGACACTGCCCAGCGCCCGTCGCTCAAGGGTCTGCGGCATCTGGTCGTGGTGGAACAGCAGTCCCAGGTCCGCCCGTCGCTCCACCAGTTTGCGCGCGACATCACCCTGGGCGCCGCTGGCCAGTTGCACCTCGACGCTGGGGTAATGCTCCGACAGCGCCTCCAGACTGTCGAGCACCGGCTGATAGGGCATGGCCTCGTCCTGGGCCAGGCGCAGACAGGCTTCCTGGCCACGCATCAAGGCCTGTGCCCGACCATTGAGACGATCGCACTGACGCAGCACTTCCCGCGCTTCCTCCAGCAAGGCGGCCCCGGCCTCGGTCAACTTCGGCTGGCGACCGCTGCTACGCTCGAACAGCGTCACCCCCAGATCGGTTTCCAACAGGGCGATCGCACTGCTGACCGCCGACTGCGCCTTGCGCTGCTGGCGGGCCACGGCGGAAAACGAACGCTGCTCGGCAACACCGACAAACAGGCGCATCTGCTCCAGGTTCCACTGAATACTCATGGGCACCCCATCTTATTTTCAGATAGGTAATGACTTTACCCCATCTGGTGAGTCTCTAGAATGGCCAACTTATCAGCAGGCCCAAACACGAGAGATTGCCCCATGCACGCTTACTACTACCTGGCCATCGCCATCTGCGCCGAAGTCATCGCCACCGTCTCCATGAAAGCGGTCAAGGGCCTGAGCACGCCACTCCCCTTGTTGCTGATCATCGTCGGTTACGCCATCGCCTTCTGGATGCTGACCCTGGTGGTGCGCACGGTGCCGGTAGGCGTGGCCTATGCGGTCTGGGCCGGGATGGGCATCGTCATGGTCAGCGTCGCGGCGCTGTTTCTCTACGGGCAGAAGCTGGATATCCCGGCCATGCTCGGCATGGGCCTGATCGTGCTCGGGGTGGTGGTGATCCAGCTGTTCTCGAAGACCGCCGGGCACTAGCCCGCTCGCCACCTGTATACTGCGGGCCTTGTCTTGAACACCGAGGTCGCCGCATGCCATCCGCTCTCTCCACCGATGTCCTGATTGTCGGCGCCGGCGTTGCCGGTCTCTGGCTCAACGCGCGCCTGCGCCGCCAGGGCTTTTCGACGGTACTGGTGGAACGCGCCAGCCTCGGCGGCGGGCAGAGCCTCAAGTCCCAGGGCATCATCCACGGCGGCGCCAAGTACGCCCTGCACGGCGCCCTGAGCGGCGCCTCGGAGGCCATCGCCGACATGCCGCGGCGTTGGCGCGAGGCCCTGGCCGGTAACGGCGAGCTCGACCTGTCGGGCGTGCGCCTGCTCTCCGAAGCCCACTATCTCTGGTCCCCCGGCACCCTGGCCGGCAACCTCACCAGCTTCTTCGCCAGCAAGGCCGTGCGCGGTCGGGTCGACCAGGTCAAGGGCGAGCAACTGCCGCCCGCCCTGCAAGACCCGCGCTTCAAGGGCAAGGTCTATCGCCTGGCGGAACTGGTGATCGATGTGCCGAGCCTGATCAGCCGCCTGGCCGAACTGGCCGGCGATGGCTTGCTCGCCGGTCGGGACATCGAACCGCTGCTGGACAACGAGCAGTTGGTCGGCCTGCGGGTCGATGGCCGCGATATCCATGCCCAACGCATCGTGCTCAGTGCCGGCGCCGGCAACGCCGCGTTGCTCAAGGCCCTCGGCCTGAGCCAGCCGGCCATGCAGACACGCCCCCTGCACATGGTGCTGGTCAAGGGCCCGAGCCTGAAACCGCTGTACGCCCATTGCCTGGGCGGCGGACCCAAGCCACGCATTACCGTGACCACCCATCCGGCGGCCGATGGCCAGTGGGTCTGGTACCTCGGCGGCGATATCGCCGAGGCCGAAGGCGTGGCCCGCGAGCCCGCCGCGCAGATCGCCGCTGCCCAGAAGGAACTCGGCAACCTGCTGCCCTGGGTCGACCTGAGCCAGGCGCAATGGACCACCTTGCGGGTCGAGCGCGCCGAACCGCTGCAATCGGGCCTGACCCGTCCGGACAACGCTTTCCTCGCCGAGCAGGATCGCCTGCTGGTGGGCTGGCCGACCAAACTGGCCCTGGCGCCGGACTTCGCCGACCGGGTGATCAAGAGCCTGGAGCGCGACGGTATCCGCCCGGGCCCGACAACCACCCTGCCCGACCTGCCGAAACCGGTCATGGCGCAAACCCCTTGGGAACAACTGCTGCCATGAGCCTGCCGACCCTGCACGACCTGCATCGAGCCCTCGGCAGCACCGGCCTGCAGGTTTCACCCCTGGGCCTGGGCAGCGTAAAACTCGGCCGCGACCAGGGCGTCAAATACCCCAACGGCTTCCGGATTCCCGACGATCAGGAAGCCGCTCAGTTGCTCAAGCTGACCCGCGACCTGGGCATCAACCTGATCGACACTGCGCCGGCCTATGGCCGCAGCGAGGAGCGCCTCGGCCCGCTGCTGCGCGGACAGCGCCAGGAGTGGGTGATCGTCAGCAAGGTCGGCGAAGAATTCGAAGCCGGCCAGTCGAGCCATGACTTCAGCGCCGCCCATACCCGATTCTCCGTGGAGCGCAGCCTGCAACGCCTGGAAACCGATTTTATCGACCTGGTGCTGGTGCACTCCGACGGCAACGACCTGGTGATCCTCGAACACAGCGAGGTCTACCAGACCCTCGCGGCCTTGAAGGGCGAAGGCAAGATCCGTGCTTTCGGTTTTTCCGGCAAGACCGTCGAAGGCGGCCTGAAGGCTCTGGAACAAGGTGATTGCGCGATGATCACCTACAATCTGAACGAACAGGGCGAGAAGCCGGTCATTGACTATGCTGCTGCCCATGGCAAGGCGATCCTGGTGAAAAAGGCCCTGGCCAGCGGCCACGTCTGCCTGGACCCCGGTATCGACCCGGTGCGGGCCAGCTTTGAACTGCTATTTGCACAGCCCGGCGTTGCCAGTGCTATTGTCGGCACCATCAACCCGCTGCACCTGGCCCATAATGTGGCGACGGTGGCCCGGGTCATTCGCCAAAACTGATGCCGCCCAGGCGGCCGACCCCGACGCAAGAAGGAGCCGAGATGCCGCGGACGCTGATACGCAAGAACCCCAGCGACTTCAAGACCCTGCCGTTACTCGTCGAGGCGACCCCCGAAGGCTTGTGCTACCAGAGCGTCGGGATGCCGTTGAACTTTGCGCAAACCTTGCACAAGCGCAAACCGGTCGCGGTGGACGACCCCGAGCGTTTCACCCTGGAACTGGCCAACCTCGGCGTCTCGGTGCGACTGACCCTGCACTGGCACAACCGCGATTACTGGGTGCTGGTCCGCCAGCGCCGCCAGGATCGCGGCGACGTGGTGCTCAAGCTGATTTCCGGTTATGTCCCGGCCCATGAACTGGCCATTCCGCTGCTCACCGCGATTGCCGAAATCGCCGAAGAGTGCCTGCTGGAAACCCCGGAAGGCTGGCTGACCGGGCGCTTCAACGACACCTGGCTGCCGGCGCCCTACTCCGCGGCGCTGCATTATCGCGAAGCCCTGCCCTTTCGCCTGACGCCCTTGTCCGGCGCGGCGCGGCCGGTACGCTGCGGCGCCCTGCAACTGATGGAGCGGCCACAGACCTACGTGCACCTGCCCACAGCCTCACTGCAGTTGATCTATGACCTGCGGCTTGAAGTCCCCCGCGAGGCCAAATCCCTGAGCTTGTTCCATGTCGACGAACGTTTGGAGAACGATCAGTTGGTGGCGCGCCTGGACCGCAGTCGTCCCGACCTGTACCTGATGCCACTCAAGGACGGCCGGCCGTGTGCCGAGCTGTACACCTTGAAAAAGGATCAATTGCACCCGGCCAGCACCCGTGGCCTGTACCTGGCGGAAAGCTTTGCCCGACAGGAAGGTTGGGTGGTGCGCGAGGAGCGGATTCGCTGGAAGGACTGGGTCCAGCAGCAAGGGATGGCGGAGCCTGAAAAGGACTCGAAGATCAGACGCCTGACCGGCAAGGCCCGGCAGATCCTGCGCAAGATCGTACCGCTGAAAACCGGGCGCTGACAACGCAAGGGAGCCGGCTTGCCGGCTCCTGCTGCTTGCGACTCAGTGGCTGCGGATCTTCTCGACAATCGCTGTGGTCGAGCTGTTTTCCACCAGCCCGAGCACTTTCACCGTACCGCCATAGGCCGTCACGATGGAAGCACCGACCACCTGGTCAATCCCGTAATCGCCCCCCTTGACCAGCACATCCGGCTTGACCTGGGCCAGCAGGTTTTCCGGGGTGCCCTCGGGGAAGCTGATGACCCAGTCCACCGCGCCCAGTCCAGCCAGCACGGCCATGCGCCGATCAACACTGTTGATCGGACGCCCGGGGCCCTTGAGGCGGCTCACCGAGGCATCGTCGTTGACCGCGACAATCAGGCGATTGCCCTGGGCCCGCGCCTGCTCCAGGTAGGTCACGTGACCGGCATGGAGAATGTCGAAGCAGCCGTTGGTGAACACGATCGTCTCGTTGTGCGCTCGCGCATCGTCGACCGCCAGCAGCAATTGCTCCAGGCCCAGCACGCCACGCTCGGAACCTTCCTCGCGCTGGATCGCCCGGCGCAGCTCAGGTGCGCTGATGGCCGCCGTACCGAGCTTGCCGACCACGATGCCGGCGGCGAGGTTGGCCAAGGCCACCGCGTGGGGCAGCTCTTCGCCCGCGGCAATGGCCGCGGCCAGGGTCGAGATCACCGTATCGCCGGCACCGGTCACATCGAACACTTCGCGGGCCCGGGCCGGCAGGTGCAGCGCCGGGTGATCGGGACGCAGCAGGGTCATGCCATGCTCGCCACGGGTCACCAGCAAGGCACCGAGGTCCAGGTCCTGCATCAACTTGGCACCCTTGGTCACCAGCTCATGCTCATCGGCACAACCACCGACGATGGTTTCGAACTCGCTGAGGTTCGGCGTGATCAGGCTCGCGCCACGGTAGATCGAAAAGTCCTTGCCCTTGGGGTCGGCCAGCACGGGAATGCCCCGTGCCCGGGCGGCCTGGATCAGGACCTGATGATTCTTCAAGGCGCCTTTGCCGTAGTCGGACAGCACCAGCACCTTGATGCCTTCGAGCAAGCCATCGACTTCAGCCCCCAGGGCCAGGGCATCGGTGGCGAAGGGTTCTTCAAAATCGATGCGCAGCAACTGCTGGTGGCGGCTCATGACCCGCAGCTTGACGATGGTCGGCTGGTGCGCAATGCGCTGGAACAGCGCCCGGACCCCGGCGCCCTTGAGGCTGTTGGTCAGGCTGTCGGCGGCCTCGTCGTCACCGGTGACACCCACCAGCGATGCAGGGGCACCCAGGGCGGCAATGTTCAAGGCAACGTTGGCGGCGCCACCGGGACGGTCTTCGATATGCTCGACCTTGACCACCGGTACTGGTGCCTCAGGAGAAATCCGTGAGGTACCACCATGCCAGTAACGGTCGAGCATGACATCGCCGACCACCAAGACAGGGGCTTGATCGAATCGCGGCATGGACAACTTCATGGAGCAACCCACATAAAAAATGAACAGGGGCGCGATATTAACACAGGGTTAGCGAAGGCTTGCCTAGACAAAAACAGGGCGCAACGATCTGCATCGCGCGCCCTGCCAACGGATCAGACGATCCCGGCGTGTGCCGGCTCGTCCAGGCCCATGGCATTGAGCCGCGCGTAGTAACCGTTCTGGGCGAGCAACTCGGCATGGGTGCCGCGCTCGACGATACGGCCCTGGTCCATGACCAGAATCAGGTCGGCCTTCTCGATCGTCGACAAGCGGTGGGCGATCACCAGGGTGGTACGCCCTTGCATGGCATGATCCAGTGCTGCCTGGATATGTCGTTCCGACTCGGTATCGAGGGCCGAGGTCGCTTCGTCGAGGATCAACAGCGGGGCGTTCTTGAGCAGTGCCCGGGCGATTGCCAGACGCTGGCGCTGACCGCCGGAAAGCAGCACGCCGTTTTCACCCACGAGGGTGTCAAAGCCCTGGGGTAGTTGCTCGACGAAATCCTTGGCATAGGCGTCTGCCGCCGCGGCCTCGATATCGGCCCGGGGAGCGCCGGCCAGATCGCCATAGGCGATATTGTTCGCCACGGTGTCGCTGAACAGCGTGACATGTTGACTTACCTGGGCAATGTGTCGACGCAGGTTCAGCAACCGATAGTCCTCGATCTCCACGCCATCGAGAAGAATCTCCCCGCTGTCATGGTGATAGAAGCGCGGGATCAAGGCCGCCAGGGTCGACTTGCCGCTGCCGGAGCGTCCGACCAGGGCTACCATCTGGCCAGGCTCAACACTGAAGCTGACATTGTCCAGGACCTGACGCTCGGTTCCCGGATAGGTAAAGCTCAGGTTGCGCACTTCCAGATGACCACTGACCGACTCGCGCTCCACGGTACCGCTGTCCACTTCCGGGGTCACATCAAGCTGTTCGAAGATACTTTCAGCACCGGCCACACCCTTCTGGACCGTGGAGCTGACTTCGGACAACTGGCGAATCGGCTTGGGCAGCAAACCGGCCAGGGTGATGTAGGCGATCATGTCGCCCGCCGAGGCATCGCCACGCAGGTAGAGCACCAGGAACAACAGCACCGCCATGGCGCTGTAGATCACCATCTGCAACAACGGCGTATAGATCGCACCGGTGCGGGTCATCCGCAACTGCCGGTCGGTGTTGCTCAGGCTGGCCTTGAGGAAGCGCTTCTGCTCATAGGTTTCACCGCCGAAGCTGCGCACCACGCGATAACCCTGGATGGTTTCCGAAGCCACGTGGGTGACATCGCCCATGGCGACCTGGATCTTCTTGCTCTGTTTGCGAAACTTCTTGCTGGAGGTGCTGACCATCACCGCGATCAGCGGCAGGATGGCAACCATCACCAAGGTCAGGCGCCAGTTCATCCACAGCAACGAGAGGAACAGGAAGACCACGGTCATGCCTTCGCGGATCACCACCTTGATCGCGTCGGTCACCGCCCCGGTGACCATGGTCACGTTGAAGGTGATGCGCGAGATCAGGTGCCCGGAGTTGTGGGTATCGAAATAACGATTGGGCAACGTCAGCAGGTTATTGAACAGCTCCACCCGCAAATCGTGGACCAGGCCCAGGGACACCCTGGCCAGGAAGAAGTTACCCAGGTACGAACCCAACCCTTGCCAGGCGGCGATCAGCACCAGCAGTATCGGCACGGCTTGCAGCAACCGCAGGTCGCGCAGGTAAGGCACCGTTGGGAACAATGCGGCTTGTGGATTGGACAGGCCGTCAACGAAATATTTCAGAATATAGCCGAGCATCGGCTGGGTCGAAGCGAATATCAGGAAACCCACGATACTCAGGGCGAACAGGCCGATATAAGGCCGTACGTAGCTGAGTAGGCGGAAGTATACTTTCAAGCTCGAGGGGCTTGCGCTGAGACTGGATTCGGTCATATCACGCGGCGATTATGAAAAAGGAGGCTGACTTTAGCACAGCTTCCCGGCTGTACCTGCACCCGGTATAACCAACAGTCCCGGGCCTCGACCAATGACATTGCAATGCTGTCCACTTATCATGGGCGGTGATCACTCTTGTGGAATGACCTGCCTGCATGCAATCCAATCGCATTACCTCTACCTCAAACCGCATTTTCGACTTCTTGTGCCAATGGATTCTGCCACTGGGATTGCTGATCCTGCTTTCAGGGATGTTCTATCTCAGGAGCCGCAGTGCGCTGACCACGTTTTACCTCGGGCTGTTCGGTATTCCCTCGCTGCTGATGCTCTGCCTGCGCCCCAGGGAAATCAAGACGCTGCTGGGTGAGCCGATCATTGCCGGGTTCCTGGCGCTCTGTATCTGGCTGTGCCTGAGCCTGCTGTGGAGTCCTACGGAACCCACGGATTTCGGGATGATGAAAATCCCCTTGCAACCCCTCATGCTCTTCGCCGGTTGCGCCATGCTGCTGCAATACCGCAATGAGGCCTTGAAGCCCCTGATGTTCTGCGCGGCGATCATCGCCCTGGTCGCGACCATCAGCTACCTCGTGCCGTTTATAAATGCCTATGCGCCAGGTGAGCGCATGATCGGTAGAGCAGCCTTCACCAACCCGCTGCTGAGTTCGCATCTGTTCGGTTTTTTCTGTATTTACTGGTTGTGCATGTGCATTACCAGCCAGCGCCTGCCGATCCTCTGGCTCAGCGTGCCGGCCATGACCATCATGTTGGCCGCGATCATGGCAACGGGGTCGCGAACACCTCTGGTAGCCCTTGTGCTGTCCATCTTGTGGCTAAGCATAGTCAGCCGCAATCGAAGGGCCTTGGTCATGATCGCGGGCGTTCTGCTGGGTTCAGCCACCGTCCTGCTGTTATTCCCGGAAATATTGGGTGACCGCGGCGGCTCCTATCGCCTGCAGATCTGGCAAATTGCCTTGGAGAAAATCGCCGAGCATCCCTGGATCGGTCATGGATACGACTCCGACCTGCACATTGATGTCGGTCTGGACTATCTGCTGGCGGAGCCCCACAGTTTTGTCCTGGGGGTTCTCTACTACATCGGGATTATCGGCATGATCCCCTGGGCGTTCGTATTGTTGTGGGGCCTGTTCAGCGGCTACCGACAGCGCCTCCAACCACTATTCATCCTCGCCTCGACACTGCTGGTCTACGGCATTGGTGCAGGCCTGACCGAAGGCGGCGCAGTACTCACACGACCGCGCGAGCACTGGTTCCTGCTATGGATCCCCCTGGCCCTGATCGCAGGCCAGAACATCGCCAATCGCCGCAAGCAACTGGCAAAGAGCAGACAAGCTCAAATTTGAGTCATGCCCTGCTCGTCTGCAATCTACGCCGTCGTTAGCCACACGACGGCGAGAGGACCGACAGACGAGCACAGCGCATCCGGATAGCGCTCAAGCCAGCCCGCGCCATTAACCCCTATCCAGCGACGAGAAAAACAAGCGGCCCAGACCACGCCAGGTCTTGCGATCAAAGTATTTGAACGGAAGCTGCTTGAGCAACTCGCGAGCCAACACCCGATCTCGACTCGCGGTTTTGACGAACATCGAATTCAGGAATTTATAACGCGCGATATCGTAGCCCGGGTGATCACTGAACAAGGCATAGGTCTTGAGAACGTTCTCGATCATGAACCGGTGGTTCTTGTACGAGTTGGTCGGATGCTGGCGGTACCGAGCCATGACCACATTCAGCACATCGATGTAATAACCGGCGTGGGTGATCTTGAGTTCGATGTACAGATCCTCCAGAGGAATCTGCGGATCGAAGCCACCGACCTTCTCCAGGGCCTCACGACGCAACATCAGCGTCGGTGCCGGCGGAAACGGCTTGAGCCCCATGAACATGTCGTCGAAGCTCAGACGCCGGAACGGCAGGTCACGGCGCTGACGCTTTTCCGGCCGCAGTTCGCCATGACCATCAATGAGCTCGATATTACCGGCACAGATGCCCACTTCAGGCTTGTCTGCCATATACGCAACCTGCGTGGCGATCCGGTCAGGGCACATGATGTCATCGGAGCCGAAAGAGACAATCAGGCTACCCCTGGTCCGGGCAATGACACCATTGAGGGTCCGCGTCAGCCCCTGGTTCTGCTGGGTCCGAAAATCAAAACCATGTTCGGCCTGCAAGCGCGTGATGCGCTCGACGCTATCGTCTTTCGAGCCGTCGTCAACCACCAGCAGCTCAATATTCGGATACGTCTGTCCAAGCACGCTCAGAATGCTCTGCTCGATGTAGGGCCCATGGTTGTAGGAAGCAATGACGACTGAAACCAGCGGCTGCGACTTCATGCCCGACCGACCTCGCGCAGACTGGTTTCAATCAGGTCCAGGTACTTTTGCCGGAACTCCGCCAGGGTGTGATTCTCTTCCAGGTAACGAAAGGCCTGCTCGCCTTTCGCGCGCAGTTGCTCATCACTCATCGCCAGGTACGTATCCAGTGCCGCGGCCAGTTGCTCCACATTGCCCGGATCGTGGGACAGGCCACCGGCGCCCCGCACCAGCGGCAACATCGCGGGGACGTTGGAGGCAATGACCGGCAAGTGCCCGCTCATCCCCTCCAGCAAGGCCAGCCCCAAACCTTCGGTCAGCGACGGCATGGTCCAGATATCAAACGCCCGCACGTACTTCATGGCGTCTTCGCGGAACCCGAGCAGATGCGCGCGCCCCGTCAGTCCCAGGCGCTTGATCTCCGCCTGCAAGTCAGCTTCGGAACGCCCGGAGCCGATAATCGCCACCTGTGCGTTCGGGTACTTGTCCTTGAGCAAGGCAAAAGCCTGCAGCAAATGGTCATGCCCCTTGATCGGCACCAGGCGCCCCAATGCCCCGATGACCCTCGGCTCGGACGCAAGGCCCAACGCCTCGCGGGCCTCGTCGCGCGTCAACTGCAACGCCTCGGACTGTTCGATATCGATGGCATTGGTCACATACGTGGTGTTCTGCGGCGTGAAGCCACAGTTCAACCCCACGAGATAATCCCTGACTGCCGGCGAAACACCGACAAATCTCCAGTTCGGGCTGACCCAACGCTGATGATGACGACGACGATAGCCGCGGTCGTACTCTTCAACCGCATGGACGACTGCCATGCACAACGGAATTTTGAGCCAGCGGTTGAGCGTGAGCATCATGTTCACAGACTTGTAGCGGTTGCAAATCACCACATCGAACTTCTGCTCGCGGCAGTACTTGTAGATCCGCCACATGGACCCCAGGCGACGCACGCCCTTGATGGCCTTATAGGAAAAGTCGAAGTACTTGGAGTGCTCCGCCACGCTCAAGGGTTGCCCTGGCTCCGGGCGTTCCCGGAGAAATGCCGACGTCACTTCGAAGCGCTCTACCGGAAGCGATTTGACAATCTGCTCACCCAGGTCGGCAAAGTCATTGGCCTTTACCCGAAAATCTGGCAGTAACTGCAAAACCTTGAAACGGGGCTTCATATATTCTCCATGCTGCAATGATAGTGGCTCCGCGACCATGAAAGTGGATCAGATGGGCTGCCAGTCCTGCTCGCGGTCAACCTTGCAAGCAGCGGAGCCTCATCCGCCGAAAAAGACCACATCAACCCAGCGAGTCATAGGCCTGCGCCCCCTCCTTGACCACCAGGATGTCTTCCATGATCAGGTACTGCAGATCCGAGCCGAAGAACATGTTCAGGGCATCGGTCGGCGAACAGATCATCGGTTCGCCGCGACGGTTCAGCGAGGTGTTCAGGGATACACCATTACCCGTGAGTACCTCCAGCGCCTTCATCATGTCGTAGTAGCGTGGATTGTATTCGCGCTTGAGCACCTGGGCCCGCGACGTACCGTCCTCATGGACAACTTCCGGCACGCGGGTCTTCCACTCTTCAGCGACTTCGAAGGTGAAGGTCATGAACGGCGCCGGATGATCGATCTTGATCATCTGTGGTGCCACGGTGTCGAGCATCGACGGGCAGAAAGGCCTCCAGCGCTCGCGGAACTTGATCTGGTGGTTGATCCGATCCGCCACGCCGGCGACGCTCGGGCAACCGATGATCGAACGCCCGCCCAGGGCCCGCGGACCGAACTCCATACGCCCCTGGAACCAGGCCACCGGGTTGCCATCGACCATGATCCTGGCGATCTGCTCGGGCATGTTGTCGAGCTTGCGCCACTTCGGCGCGTTCTCGTGGCGCGCGCAGGCGGCGATCACGTCTTCGTTGCTGTAGGACGGGCCGAGATAGACGTGCTCCATCTTCTCCACCGGCACACCACGAGCATGGGACACATAGGCCGCCGCGCCCACCGCCGTACCGGCATCACCGGACGCCGGTTGCACGAACAGCTCCTTGACGTCATTGCGGGCGATGATCTTCTGGTTCAGCTTGACGTTCAGCGCACAGCCGCCGGCAAACGCCAGCTTGCCGGTGTCCTTGAGAATATCGCCCAGGTAGTAGTCGATCATCTGCAGCGAGATTTTCTCGAACAGCGCCTGCATGCTGGCCGCGTAGTGAATGTAGGGCTCGTCGGCAATATCGCCTTCACGCTTGGGGCCCAGCCATTCGATCAGTTTCGGCGAGAAATAGAAGCCCTTGCCCTTTTCCTTGTAGCGACGCAGGCCGACGACGTTGGCGAAGTCGGTGTTGATCACCAGCTCACCGTTTTCGAACGAGGCCAGACGCGAGAAGTCGTACTTGCTCGCATCGCCATAAGGGGCCATGCCCATCACCTTGAATTCGCCGTCGAGCATCTCAAAGCCGAGGAATTCGGTAATCGCGCCATACAGGCCACCCAGGGAGTCCGGGTCGAAGAACTCCTTGATCTTGTGGATCTTGCCGTTTTCGCCGTAGCCGAAAAAGGTCGTGGCGTACTCACCCTTGCCGTCGATACCAAGGATCGCGGTTTTCTCTTTGAAACCGGAACAGTGGTAGGCGCTGGAAGCGTGGGCCAGGTGGTGCTCGACCGGCTCGATCTTGACTTTCTTCGGATCGAAGCCCAGTTGCTCCAGGCACCAGACAATCTTGTTGCGATAGCGCTTGTAGCGGCGGTTGCCCATCAGGATCGCGTCAAGGGCGCGATCCGGGGCGTACCAGTAACGCTTGGCGTAGTGCCAGCGAGCTTTGCCGAACAGGCTGATGGGGGCGAACGGAATCGCTACCACATCAACGTCGGACGGTTTGATACCAGCCTGCTCCAAGCAGAACTTCGCCGATTCGTAGGGCATGCGGTTCTTTGCATGCTTGTCGCGTACGAAGCGTTCTTCTTCGGCCGCTGCAATCAGCTTGCCGTCGATGTACAGCGCTGCGGAGGGATCATGACTAAGGGCGCCGGACAGGCCGAGAATCGTCAATGCCACAGGGGTCTAGCCTCTCAAAGTCCATTATGCAGGCGACAAGGCGCCTGGAAAAATCTGTTCCCACCAGGGAGGTGGCAAACAACTAAAGGGCGGGATTATAGCAAGGATTATCATGGGAGGAGCCGACAGTGGGCAGACGGCCACTCCGGGCTCATCTGCCACTTTGCTCCTACCGCAGGAGCATCAGTCCTGGTGGGGCGAGGTTGATCGGGGCAAGCGCTGGTCGATCAGCTGATATAAGGCGCTGCTCGCCGGCCAGTTGCGCATGAAGCGCGCCCGATCACGGGCATAGGCCTTGGCGAAGCTGTGGGCCGACGTATGCTGGCGCATCGAGTCCAGGTCGATCAAGGTCCAACGGTCGTCCTGCCAGAACAGGTTATGCCCCTTGAAATCACCGTGACTGATACGTTCGCGGATCAACTCGACAAACAGTTGCTCCAGCGCCTTGAGCTCGGCAGGCGGTACTTCACCCGACTCCACGTAAGGCGAAAAACGCTCGATCACATCCACCCCGGACAGGTGCTCGGTGAGCAGGTAAGCGCGGCTGCGCAGCCAGAAGAACCGCCGCTCCAGCACGGCAAGCGGCTTGGGCGTGGCGATCCCGAGGAACGCCAGGCGATTACCTTCACGCCAGGAATGCCAGGCCCGACTCGGCCGCCAGAAACGCTTGAGCCAGTGACTGAAGCCCTTGATGTTGTAGCGTTTGAGCACCAGCGGACGGCCGTCGACATCCACTCGCCCCACCGTTGCCGAGCCGCCATTCTTGTACAGCGGGCCTTGAGCGAGCAGCGCATCAGCCCGCTCCAGCACCGGCCCCAGTACCGCGCTTTCTTCGCGACGAATCGCCCGCAGGCCGAAGGCCCCACTGCGGACACTGAACAACGAGCACTCGCGCGCGACCTTGCGCAGAAAGTCCTTCAAGCGCCAGGCACGCACCTTGTCCACCTGCTTGAGCAAGGCCTCCAGCGGTAACGCATGCTCGCCGTTGCTCAGCAGGTAATGCACCAGCAGCTCTTCGATAAAGGGCTCGAGCGCCTTGGGCAACTGGGCGAAAAACACCCCGAGGTTTTCCAGCACCTTCTCCCGCGACAAAGGTTTGCCCGCCTGTTCGGCACGGATCCCGCCCCCATCGATCAGATACAGCGTACCGTCACGGAGCAGCAGATTGTCCAGATGCAGGTCGTCCTGCCAAAGGCCTTTGCTGTGCATCTGCGCAATCGCCGTCAACGCCTTGGCCAATACCACTTGCTGCTCATCGGCCAGCAGCGGCAGCGATTCGACTTTGCTCCAGGCATGCGCCAGGCTCTCGGCACCGTCTAGAAACTCGAACAGCAACCAGCCACCCTCGCCTGGTTTCAGGCCGTCGACCAGCAACAGCGGCGTGCTCAGGCCCTGCTCGGCCAGCAATCGAACACCCCGCAGCTCACGCTGGAAGTGCCGTGCCGCCTTGCGCCCCACCAGCAATTTGGCCAGCACCGTACGCCCACGCCAGACCCCGGCACCGACATAACGCTGGCCGGGCAGCACGCGCAACAGACTCAGCAACTGCAGTTGCGCGCTGCCGGCGGCGTCCTCCAGCTCCAGCCCCAGGGGCAATGCCGGAGCACGCCCGGCCGTTTTCAACTCAGACAAATGCATCAACGACTGCCCTCCACAAACGACGCAGGTGCAGCGACATCAGAGTGCGCCGCCGTAGCGCTGTTTGCGCTGGTAAAGTTTTTCCGCCTTGCGCTCCATCCAGGCCAACAGCGCCGCTTCATCCCGCAGGATCTGGCGCAGCGGCTGCTGGAAGTAACCCTTCAGGAAGCGCAGCTTGTCGCGCCGGGTCAAACCGATATCCAGCGCCGAGAAATAGAGCCCCGCCAGGTCCTTGTTGCGCCAGCGCGGCGTGATGGCCGCACGGGTCTGGGCGCGGTGCAGGTCGATGACCGAAATCTTGAGGTCATCGGCCGTCACCGGCTTGTCGGTATGCAGCAGGAAGTGGCAGATATAGCAATCACGATGATTGACCCCGGCACGGTGCATCATGCCGGTCATACGCGCCACCTCGGCAATCAGCGCACGCTTGAGGCACGGTTCTGGCGGCTGCTTGGGCCAGTCCATGCAGAAGAATTCGAGGCTGATGGTCGGTGCCAATTCTTCAGTGATGATGAACGAATGCTGGTCCGCTGGATTGTTGCCACGCTCGCCGTAGGCCACGGCGGTCATGGTCGGCACCCCGGCTTCTTGCAGGCGCTGGATCGCCTGCCACTCCAGGCCCGCGCCCAGGACCGGCAACTTGGCGGTCAGCAGGTTCTTGAAAATCTCACGCCAACCGATGCCACGGTGGATCTTCACGAAATAACCACGGCCGGCGACTTCCGTCCGCAAAGTGCGCCGCACCGCCATCTCACGGTAAATCTCACCCTCCAAGCCCTCGACCTCGACGAACGCATCGCGCCCACCCCACAAGTGCTTGAACGGTTCGGCCAGAATCAGCTTCATCAGTTTTGCTCCGCCAGGATCTTGTCCGCTGCGCGCTGTGGCAGGCTGTAGAGGTCAGTCACCTCGGCGAAAGCCAGGCCATGCTGGCTCCATGCCAAGCGCGCGGCCTGCTCGGACAACATCCGTTCCAGATATTGATTGAGTTGGGCCTGTTCAAAAGGCTCATCCAACACCAGGCCGCAGTCGGCTTCGGCAATGTAATGGGCATAACCGCAGACTCCGCTCACCAGCGCCGGCAATCCGGCCACCAGGGCTTCCAGCAGGACCATACCGGCATTTTCGTCGTAGGCCGGATGAATCAGCAGATCGGCGCCTAACAGAAAACGCGGGATATCGTTGCGCCCCTTGAGGAACTGCAACTGCTCGCCCAAGCCCAGTGCATCACCCTGCGCCTGGAAAGCCCTGGCGTTGTCCTGGCCGATCACAAAGAACCGGGTGATTTTTTTCAAATCCGGCGGCAGCGAAGCCAGGGCCTTGAGGCTGCGATCAACGCCTTTTTTCTTGAACCCGGAACCGATCTGCACCACCAGCAGATCATCGTCCGCCAGCTTGAATTCACGGCGAAACTCGGCGCGGATCTCGGTGGCGTTGGGCGGTGCCCGGCGATCCAGGGCAATCCCCGGCGGCAGCATGTGGAGGCGCTCCAGGGGCGTGTCGTAATACTTGATGAACAACTCCTGCTCTGCTTCGGAGATCATCAGGATTTCAGTCTTGGTGTCCTTGGCGAACACCGCCCGCTCATACGCGGCGAAATGACGATAACGGCCCCAGCAACGGTACAGAGGAGAATGCAGATTCTGCGCCTTGTCTTCAAAGCAGCTGTCGGCGGCGTAATAGACATCCAGGCCAGGCATCTTGTTGAAGCCGACCAACCGGTCCACCGGGTCCTTGGCCAGATCGGCGTTCATCCAGGCTGTGAACTTTGCATAACGCCAATGATTGAACAAGGCCTTGACCGGCACCACCCGCACGTCGAAACCAGGCGGGATATCGCCGTCCCAACTCAGAACATAGACACGGATCTGATGCCCGCGCTGCTGGCACTCCAAGGCAATGCGCATGAAGTCGCGCTGCAAGCCGCCAAAGGAAAAATATTTGTACAGTACAAAAGCCAATTGCATCAGTGCCGCTCCTCAGCCATTAACAGCGCGCTCAGTCGGCTTACCACACGTTCGGGATTCAAACGGGTGAAGCACAGAGGCAACTCACGCTTCAGATCGAAGCGCTGCTGGTCCTCCGCTGTCGGAACGTAGGTGCATTTCTTTTGAAGACAAGGCGCGCAGGGGAAGTTGCTCGCCAGATGAATCTGCGACCGGCCGTAGGCACCGGTCAGGATCGAGCTGGTCGGACCGAACAGCGACAGCGTCGGCACATCCAGTGCGGCGGCCAGGTGACCGAGGCCGGTATCCACCGCCACGCAGGCAGTGGCGGCGGCCAGCACTTTCGCCACGCCGGCCAGGTTCAGCCTGGGCAAAACCACGACATGCTTCAGGTTGCGCGCAATCCGCTCGGCCCGGGCCTTTTCCTCGGCATTGCCCCAGGGCAGTTTCACCTGCACGCCCAACTGGCCCAGGCGCACGGCCAGCTCACGCCAGTAGGCTTCCGGCCAATGCTTGGTGTCCCAGGTGGTGCCGTGCAGAAACAGCACGAAAGGCGCCTTGCGCGGCAACTCGACCAGTTTGTCGACATCCAGGCCGTAGTCGCCGATGCCCCTGGGCAAGTCATAACCCAGCGCCAGGGCAAACAACTGGCGCATGCGATCAACCGCATGCTGATTGCGCGACACCGCCAGGCGCCGCGAATAAAAGCGGCTGGCCAGGGGCTCGCGGGCCGACTGCTTGTCCGGTCCGGCCACCGGGGCCTTGGCATAACGGGTCAGCAAAGCGCTTTTCACCAGGCCCTGGGCATCGATCACCAGATCGTAGGGCTTGGCCCGCAAACTCTCCTTGAACCGTCGCCACTCGCCACTTTTGATGGTCTGCCAGATATTCTTGCGCCAGCGGCGGATCGCCACCGGGATCACCTTGTCCACCGCCGGGTGCCAGCTCGGCAGTTCGGCGAAACCTTCCTCGACCACCCAGTCGAAACGGATGCCGGGAATCGCCCGCGCGGCATCGGTGAGCGCCGGCAAGGCATGAATGATATCGCCCAGAGAAGAGGTCTTGACCAGCAATACGCGCAATTAGTGGACCTCGACCGCAGTGCCGTGCAAACGCTGCAAGGCTTCGTTCACCGGGGTCGGCTCAAGCTGACGCAGGCAGTTGTAATGGCCGAAACGGCAGGTGCGGTCGAAGCAGGGGCTGCACTCCAGGCCCAGGCGGACGATTTCCACCTGGTCCGCCAGCGGCGGGGTGAATCCCGGCGAAGTCGAGCCATAGACTGCCACCAGCGGACGGTTCAACGCCGCGGCGACGTGCATCAGCCCCGAGTCGTTGGAAACCACCGCATCGGCGCAGGACATCAGGTCGATGGCCTCGGCCAGGGATGTGGCGCCACTGAGGTTGACCGCTTCTTCCCGCAACCCGGGAATCAGGCGCTGGCGAATGTCCTCGCCAACCCCGTGATCGTTCTTCGAACCGAACAGCCAGACCTGCCAACCTTCACGAATCCACACCTCGGCGACTTTCGCGTAGTGCTCCGACGGCCAGCGCTTGGACTCGCCGAACTCCGCTCCCGGGCATAGCGCCAGTACCGGACGATCCAGGCTCAGCTCGAACTTGGCCAGCGCGGCATCGCGGCTGGCCGGGTCGATTTGCAGGCTCGGCCGCGGATACGGCGTCGGCAGGCTCTCACCCGGTTCATAGGCCAGGGCCATGAAACGTTCGATCATCAGCGGGTAACGTTCTTTATCCAGCTTGCGCACATCGTTGAGCAGGCCGTAGCGAAACTCGCCACGCCAGCCAGTACGCTTCGGCACGCCGGCAAAAAACGGCACCAGCGCCGACTTCAGTGAGTTGGGCAGCAGGATCGCCTGGTCGTACTGGCCGGCCAGGGACTTGCCGATGCGCCGCCGCGTGGCCAGTTCCAAGGCGCCGTGGCCGAGCGGAAAGCTCAAGGCGGCCCGCACCTCGGGCATGCGCTCGAGGATCGGGCGGCTCCATTCCGGGGCCAGCACATCGATCTCGCACTGCGGATGACGCTGCTTCAGGCACTGGAACAGTGTCTGAGCCATCACCATGTCACCGACCCAGCTGGGCCCAACGATCAGAATATTCATAGGCTTCCACAAACGATGCGGGGAGGCTTATGCCTCCCCGCCTCTAAAATATCAATCAGCTTAGCCCCAGCTCGGTCCATATCCGCATGACATCGCGGCGTTCGACCGCGAACTGATCGCCGGTGATCACTCCCGCCTCCTTCTGCAACGCCTGGCGGTGGGCGGCGGAGCGATAGGCCTTGTAGGCCTCGCGCAGCAGGTTGGCGTCCGTGGCGGGGATCAGGTCAGCCTGCTCCAGCCCTTCGAGAATGCGGATATTGTCGGTATAGCGGAGTAACGCCGGGTGCGCTTTCGACCAAGCCAATGTCGCGTATTGCACCATAAATTCAATATCGACGATACCACCGGCATCCTGCTTGATATCGAAGGGTGCCGTGGCCTCGAAGGCGTTGGCCGCCGTGCCAGCCGCGGTGGCCTTGCTCCCCAGGTTGTCGCGCATCTTGGCGCGCATCTCGCTGACTTCCTGACGCAAGGTCGGTAAATCCCGCTCACGCCCCAGCACCGCCGCGCGCACCTTCTCGAACGCCGTGCCGACCTCGTTGCAACCCACCAGCACCCGGGCGCGGATCAGCGCCTGGTGCTCCCAGGTCCAGGCTTCGTTCTGCTGGTAGCGTTCGAACGCCCCCAGGGAACTGACCAGCAGCCCCGAAGCTCCGGACGGGCGCAAGCGCATGTCCACTTCATAAAGCTGGCCGGAGTTGGTCTGGGTGGTCAGCAGGTGAATGATCCGCTGGCCCAGGCGGGTGAAAAACTGCGCAGTATCGATGGGCTTGGCGCCATCGGTCTCGGCATTCGGGTCGCCGTCGTGGATAAACACCAGGTCCAGGTCCGAACCATGGCCCAGCTCGATGCCGCCGACCTTGCCGTAGCCGACAATAATAAAGCCCGGATCGCACAAACTGCCGTCAACACGCCGTGGCGAACCGTGGCGGCCGACGGTCTGGCGCCAGGCCAGGGCCAGCACTTGCTCAAGGATCGCCTCGGCGAGCCAGGTGAGGTAGTCGCTGACCTTCATCAACGGCAGGCTGCCGGAGATTTCCGAAGCGGCGACCCGCAGGCGATGCGCCAACTTGAAGTGCCGCAAGGCTTCCATCTGCTGCTCGAGGTCGTCTTCCGGAATCCGCGTCAGGCGCTCACGCAGCTCCGCGGCCAGCTCCGGCGCCAACGGCGGCTTGAACAGCCGGCCTTCGTTGAGCAATTCGTCGAGGAGCATCGGGAAACGGGTGATCTGTTCGGCAATCCAGGGGCTTGCGGCACACAAGGTCAGCAAGCGACGCAAGGCACCGGGGTTTTCCGTGAGCAGCACCAGGTAGGCGGAACGCCGGGCCACGGCCTCCACCAGGGGCAGCACGCGCTCCAGCACCAGGTCCGGATCTGCATGCTCCACCGCCTGGGCCAGCAGGCGCGGAATAAAGGCATCGAGCCGCTCCCGACCGAGACGCTGCATGGCGCGCAGCTGCGGGCTGGTGCGCAGCACCGTCAGTTGTTTCAGGGCCTTGGCCGCATCCTTGAAACCGCCTTCCTGCAACTGCCGACAGGCCGCCTCCTCATCCTGGGACTCTTCCCACAGCGGCAGCCATTCGCCGCCGACCATCACTTCACAATCGGCGCCATCTTCTTCGTCCGGATCGGCGATCACCTGGCGGAAATGCCAGTCGACCCGTCCGCGCCAGTGCATCAACTGCTCATGAAACGCCTCCCAACTGTCAAACCCCATCATGAAGGCGATGCGCGCGCGGTCCTTCTCGCCGTCGGGCAACATCTGGGTCTGGCGGTCGGCAATCGCCTGGATCGCATGTTCGGTGTAGCGCAGGAATTCATAGCCGCTGCGCAACTCGCCGATCACCGCCGACGGCAGGTAACCCTGGCCTTCCAGGGTCCCGAGCACCTTCAACAGCGGCCGTTGCTGCAGACTCAGGTCACGCCCGCCGTGAATCAGCTGGAAGGCCTGGGCGATGAACTCGACCTCGCGAATGCCGCCGGCACCCAGCTTGATATTCTCGGACATGCCCTTGCGCCGGACTTCCTGCTGGATCAACTGCTTCATGGTGCGCAGCGCTTCGATAGCCGAGAAGTCCAGGTAACGCCGATAGACGAAGGGCCGCAGCATATCCAGCAACTGCGCGCCGGCCACCTGGTCGCCGGCCACCACCCGCGCCTTGATCATTGCGTAACGCTCCCAGTCGCGGCCCTGGTCCTGGTAATACTGTTCCAGCGCGTTGAAGCTCAACACCAGCGCGCCGGCCGAGCCATAGGGACGCAGGCGCATGTCGACGCGAAACACGAAACCGTCGACGGTGATCGGGTCCAGGGCCTTGATCAGCCGTTGGCCCAGGCGAATGAAAAATTCCTGGTTGTCCAGCGGGCGCTTGACCCCGACCGTCTCGCCACCTTCCGGGTAGGCAAAGATCAGGTCGATGTCGGAGGACAGGTTCAACTCCACGGCACCGAGCTTGCCCATGCCGAGGATGACCATCTGCTGCGCCTCGCCACTGCGTCGCCCGGTGGGTGTGCCGAACTGCTGGCAATGCCGCGGATACAGCCAGTGATAACCCTGGTCGATGCAGGCGTCGGCCAGATCGGAAAGGTCGCGACAGGTCTGCACCAGGTCCGCCTGGCGGGTCAGGTCGCGCCAGATGATCCGCACCTGCTGGCGTGTGCGCTGACGGCGCAGGGCCCGGCCCAGTTCGTCCTCGCTTTCGACCTGCTGCAACGCCGCGGCGATCTGCCCGCACATCTCCCCCGGCGCGAAGCCGCGATCCAGGTCGCCGAACTGCGCCAGCTCCAGCAACATCAAAGGGTCACGCAGCGATTGTTCAATAAAGAAGTCGCTGGCCGCGCTGACCCGGGCGAACTGCGCCCAGCGTGGCGCGGTCCATTCAGCCAGCCCGTGATCAGCCTCCAGGGCGGCGACGGCGGCACGAAACGACTGCTCGGCACGACTGGCGGCAGGCAGGAGAATGGCCGGCAGGTCGGCCAACGTTGGAAGGCTCATGGTCTATCCTTGGTGATCGAACAATCAGCCGCAGTCTGTGATAGCGAGAAACACGCTCTGGAAAGGACTGTCGAACAAAAGTTAGAAATAGCTGATAATGGTTATTTTTTGGCAGCCAGCTTCAAAAAAATGGCGACCTCTATTAATTTCCAACCAACAATATCGATTAGGCTCACAACATAGCAGGAAGTTTTTACTCGTCGATCTGTAGTTTTACTACTCGTCTATACATTCGAAAGGCTGAAATGGTCGACGATTTGTAGTAAAACTACAGGACTCCGGTACAACCTCCGGACATCCAAGAATTTATGTCGTCTGCCCACAAGGCCAGTCGCAAACTCAGGCAACCGATTCTGGAAGCCTTTCCGCCCTGGAGCAAGCCATGCAAGACCTCGATCCCGTCGAAACCCAGGAATGGCTGGACGCCCTGGAATCGGTTCTCGACAAAGAAGGCGAAGACCGTGCTCACTACCTGATGACCCGTATGGGCGAACTCGCGACCCGCAGCGGCTCGCAACTGCCCTACGCCATCACCACGCCTTACCGCAACACGATTCCCGTCACCCACGAAGCACGCATGCCTGGCGACCTGTTCATGGAACGCCGCATTCGCTCGCTGGTGCGCTGGAACGCGATGGCCATGGTAATGCGCACGAACTTGAAAGATTCTGACCTGGGCGGTCACATCTCCAGCTTCGCCTCCAGCGCCACCCTGTATGACATCGGCTTCAACTACTTCTTCCAGGCCCCGACCGACGAACACGGCGGCGACCTGATCTACTTCCAGGGCCACACCTCGCCAGGCGTCTACGCCCGTGCGTTCATGGAAGGCCGCATCACCGAAGAACAAATGAACAACTTCCGCCAGGAAGTCGACGGTCAGGGCCTGTCGTCCTACCCGCACCCTTGGCTGATGCCTGACTTCTGGCAGTTCCCGACCGTGTCCATGGGTCTGGGCCCAATCCAGGCGATCTACCAGGCACGCTTCATGAAGTACCTGGAAGCCCGTGGCTTCATCCCTGAAGGCAAGCAGAAAGTCTGGTGCTTCCTGGGCGACGGCGAGTGCGACGAGCCGGAATCCCTGGGTGCCATCTCCCTGGCCGGCCGCGAGAAGCTGGACAACCTGATTTTCGTCATCAACTGCAACCTGCAGCGCCTCGACGGCCCGGTTCGCGGCAACGGCAAGATCATCCAGGAACTCGAAGGCGTGTTCCGTGGCGCCCAGTGGAACGTCACCAAAGTCATCTGGGGCCGTTTCTGGGACCCACTGCTGGCCAAGGACGTCGACGGCATCCTGCAACGCCGGATGGACGAAGTCATCGACGGCGAGTACCAGAACTACAAGGCCAAAGACGGCGCGTTCGTGCGTGAACACTTCTTCAACTCGCCAGAACTCAAGGCGATGGTTGCGGACCTGTCCGACGACGAGATCTGGAAACTCAACCGTGGCGGCCACGACCCGTACAAGGTCTACGCGGCGTACCACGAAGCGGTCAACCACAAGGAACAACCGACCGTCATCCTGGCCAAGACCATCAAGGGTTATGGCACCGGTGCCGGCGAAGCGAAGAACACCGCGCACAACACCAAGAAAGTCGATGTCGAAAGCCTGAAGCTGTTCCGCGATCGTTTCGATATCCCGGTCAAAGACGACCAGCTGGAAAACCTGCCGTTCTTCAAGCCGGAAGCCAACAGCGCCGAAGCCCGCTACCTCAGCGAGCGTCGCACCGCACTGGGCGGTTTCGTGCCACAGCGCCGCGCCCACAGCTTCAACATCCCGACGCCGCCACTCGATACCCTCAAGGCGATCCTGGACGGCTCCGGCGACCGTGAAATCTCCACCACCATGGCCTTCGTGCGGATCCTCGCGCAGCTGGTCAAGGACAAGGAAATCGGCCCACGCATCGTCCCGATCATCCCGGACGAAGCCCGTACCTTCGGTATGGAAGGCATGTTCCGTCAGTTGGGCATCTACTCCTCCGTCGGCCAGCTCTACGAGCCAGTCGATAAAGACCAGGTGATGTTCTACAAGGAAGACAAGAAGGGCCAGATTCTCGAAGAAGGCATCAACGAAGCGGGCGCCATGAGCTCCTTCATCGCCGCCGGTACTTCGTACTCCAGCCACAACCAGCCGATGCTGCCGTTCTACATCTTCTACTCGATGTTCGGCTTCCAGCGTATCGGCGACCTGGCCTGGGCCGCCGGCGACAGCCGTACCCGTGGCTTCCTGATCGGCGGCACCGCCGGCCGGACCACGCTGAACGGCGAAGGCCTGCAGCACGAAGACGGTCACAGCCACATCCTCGCGGGCACCATCCCGAACTGCCGTACCTTCGATCCAACCTACGGCTATGAGCTGGCGGTGATCATCCAGGACGGCATGAAGAAGATGACCGAAGAGCAGCAGGACGTTTTCTACTACATCACCGTGATGAACGAGTCCTACCAGCAACCCGCCATGCCGGCCGGTGTTGAAGAGGGCATCATCAAGGGCATGTACCTGCTCGAAGAAGACACCAAGGAAGCGGCCCACCACGTGCAACTGATGGGCTCCGGCACCATCCTGCGCGAAGTGCGTGAAGCGGCGAAGATCCTGCGTGAGCAATTCAACATCGGCGCCGACGTGTGGAGCGTGACCAGCTTCAACGAACTGCGTCGCGACGGCCTCGCCGTGGAGCGCAGCAACCGTCTGCACCCTGGCCAGAAGCCAAAGCTGAGCTACGTCGAAGAATGCCTCAACGGCCGCAAAGGTCCGGTGATCGCCTCTACCGACTACATGAAGTTGTTTGCTGAACAGATTCGTCAGTGGGTCCCATCCAAGGAATTCAAAGTCCTGGGTACCGACGGTTTCGGCCGCAGTGACAGCCGCAAGAAGCTGCGTCACTTCTTCGAAGTCGACCGTCATTTCGTGGTGTTGGCAGCCCTGGAAGCCTTGGCTGACCGTGGTGAGATCGAACCCAAGGTGGTGGCCGACGCCATCGTCAAGTTCGGGATCAACCCGGAAAAACGCAACCCACTGGACTGCTGAGGAGACACCCTGTGAGCGAACTCATTCGCGTACCTGACATCGGCAGCGGTGAAGGTGAAGTAATCGAACTGTTTGTGAAGGTCGGCGATCGCATCGAAGCCGACCAGAGCATCCTGACGCTGGAATCGGACAAGGCGAGCATGGAAGTGCCCGCGCCGAAAGCCGGCATCATCAAGAGCCTGAAAGTGAAGCTGGGCGACCGCCTGAAAGAAGGCGACGAACTGCTGGAACTGGAAATCGAGGGTGCCGCTGCCGCGGCTCCTGCGGCGGCACCAGCACCTGCCGCCCAGGCGGCTGCGCCGGTTGCGGCCGCCGCACCGGCTGCCGCGCCGAGCGCCGCGCCTGCTGCCGCTTCGGCCCAGCAAGTGCACGTGCCGGACATCGGTTCGTCGGGCAAGGCCCAGATCATCGAGATCTCGGTCAAGGTCGGCGACAGCATCGAAGCTGATCAATCGTTGATCACCCTCGAATCCGACAAGGCCAGCATGGAAATCCCATCGCCGGCCGCCGGCGTCGTGGAAAGCATCAGCGTCAAGCTCAACGACGAAGTCGGGACCGGCGACCTGATCCTGGTCCTGAAAGTCGCGGGCGCTGCCTCGGCTGCTGCTCCAGCACCGGCCCAGGCCGCCGCGCCTGCTGCTGCCGCTCCGGCGCCAGTGGCTGCACCGGCCGCTCCGGTTGCCGACAGTGTCCAGGACATCCACGTGCCGGATATCGGCTCGGCGGGCAAGGCGAAGATCATCGAAGTCTCGGTCAAGGCCGGTGACACCGTCGAGGTCGATCAATCGCTGATCACCCTCGAATCCGACAAAGCCAGCATGGAAATCCCATCGCCGGCCGCCGGCGTGGTGGAAAGCATTTCCATCAAGCTCGACGACGAAGTCGGTACCGGCGACCTGATCCTCAAGCTGAAGGTCAAGGGCGTTGCCGCCGCAGCCGCGCCGGCTCCAGCGGCCGCACCTGCCGCACCGGCCAAGGCTGAAGCAGCACCCGCTGCTGCGCCGACTCCAGTCGCTGCTCCGGTAGCCGCTCCGGCCAACCCGGGTGCCAAGGTTCATGCCGGCCCGGCCGTACGCCAACTGGCTCGTGAATTCGGCGTCGAGCTGAACGCGGTCAGCGCCAGCGGTCCACACGGTCGCATCCTCAAGGAAGACGTGCAGGTCTACGTCAAGGCGATGATGCAGAAGGCCAAGGAAGCACCGGCCGCCGCAGCTGCCGGCGCCACCGGTGGGGCCGGCATTCCGCCGATCCCGGTCGTGGACTTCAGCCGCTTCGGCGAAATCGAAGAAGTGCCGATGACCCGCCTGATGCAGGCCGGCGCCGCCAACCTGCACCGCAGCTGGCTGAACGTGCCGCACGTGACCCAATTCGACTCGGCGGATATCACCGAGCTGGAAGCGTTCCGCGTGGCCCAGAAAGCCGTGGCCGAGAAGGCTGGCGTCAAGCTGACCATCCTGCCGCTGCTGCTCAAGACCTGCGCCCACCTGCTCAAGGAACTGCCGGACTTCAACAGTTCGCTGGCCCCGAGCGGCAAGGCGATCATCCGCAAGAAGTACGTCAACATCGGCTTCGCCGTCGACACGCCGGATGGCCTGCTGGTCCCGGTGATCAAGAACGTCGACCAGAAGAACCTGCTGCAACTCGCCGCCGAAGCGGCTTCCCTGGCTGAAAAGGCCCGGACCAAGAAGCTCTCCGCCGACGACATGCAGGGCGCCTGCTTCACCATTTCCAGCCTCGGGCACATTGGCGGCACCGGCTTCACGCCGATCGTCAACGCGCCGGAAGTGGCGATCCTCGGTGTTTCCAAGGCCACCATCCAGCCGGTCTGGGACGGCAAGGCCTTCCAGCCCAAGCTGATGCTGCCGCTGTCGCTGTCCTACGATCACCGCGTGATCAACGGTGCGGCCGCCGCGCGCTTCACCAAGCGCCTGAGCGACCTGCTGGCGGATATCCGTACTATCCTGCTGTAACCGCGAACCCGGTCTCTTCCCTTGAGGAGACCGGGCCCGCGAACCGATTTCCGAGCGCCACGCTCGTACCTCAACCCCGCCAACTGGCGGGGCTTTTTTTGCCTGTTTTCCGGGCAATCCCGCAACCGATTCAGCCAACGCCGCGCGCCCCTTGAAATAGACGGGTGGCGAAGCCCGTTCACTGAAGAAATCCCCCCCTCGGCCGATACATTGAAGGCACGGAGCCACTGTTGTGCTTGTCAGCCTGACCCGCTTAATGCAACCTTGCCCAACACGCCAGAAAAACGGTTTTTACCCAGCGTGACCCGTACTCTTGAAGCGAGCTCTCAATGAAAAGCCAACCGGATGTCGCCAATAGATTGGCGGCCGAGGTAGTAACGCAATTGCCGGTGCCCTCGCGGCTCGGCATGCTGCGTTTCGAACGGCTGAATGAAGCAAGCTGGGCACTGCTGTTTCTCGATCCCAATTGCGAGCGCCAGTTCGGCCAACCGGCCATCGAACTCTGCGCCCTGGTCGGTTCACCCTATGCCAGCCTGATGGAACCGGAAGCCCGCTACCGGTTGCACGACACCATCCAGCAGCAACTGGTCGACAGCCCGCATTACCTGATCCGCTACACCCTGCACACCGCCCAGGGGCCACTGAGCCTGCTGGAAGTCGGTGAGGCCTACAAACAACACAATCGTCACCTGCTGCGCGGCTACCTGCTGGTGGTCGAGGGCTTGCTCGGCCAGGAGTCGAGCTTGCCGGCCGCTGACCTGGAAACCCAGAACAGCCGCCTGCAGATTGCCCTGGAACTGAACCAGCGCGCCCAGCAGGAACAATTGCTCCACCTCGACCGGGTACGCGCCCAGCAGGACCTGATCCTGCGCCTGGCGCGCCAGCGCTACAGCGCCGGCAAGTCCCTGCTCGAAGCCGCCGAACTGATCACCCGTTGCGCCTGCGACATCTACGAAATCGACTGCGCGAGCATCTGGAACCTCGAAGGCAATCGCCTGGTACCGATCTGCTCCTATCACCGCGATCGCCAGCAATACGTGCTGCCGGACATCATCGACGTCAGTGGTTTTCCCGACTACCTGGAAGCCCTGCACACCAGCCGCGCCATCGACGCCCACAATGCCAACCGCGACCCGCGCACCCGGGAAATGGCCGAAAGCCTGCGCCCGCGGGACACCAATGCCATGCTCGACGCCAGCATCCGCATCGACGGCCAGGTGGTCGGCGTGCTGTGCCTGGAACAGACCGGCAAGAGCCGCGCCTGGCAGTCCGATGAAATCGCCTTTGCCGGCGAGCTGGCGGACCAGTTCGCCCAGGTCATCAACAACCACAACCGACGGGCCGCCACCAGCGCCCTGCACCTGTTCCAGCGCGCCGTGGAACAGAGCGCCAACGCCTTCCTGCTGGTCAGCAGCGAAGGCGTGGTGGAATACGTCAACCCCAGCTTCACCGCCATCACCCAGTACAGCACCGATGAAGTCCACGGCCAGATGCTCTCAGAACTGCCGGCCCTGGAGAACCTCAGCGAGCTGCTGTTCGACGCGCCCTCGAGCCTGGCCAAGAGCAACAGCTGGCAAGGTGAGTTCAAGAGCCGACGCAAGAACCTGGAACCCTACTGGGGCCAGTTGTCGATCTCCAAGGTCTACGGTGACAACCGCGAACTGACCCACTACATCGGTATCTACGAAGACATCACCCAGAGCAAGCTGGCGCAACAGCGCATCGAGCGCCTGGCCTACACCGACAACCTGACCAACCTGGGCAACCGCCCGGCGTTCATCCGCAACCTTGACGAGCGTTTCGCCCGCGACAGCGACTCGCCCATCAGCCTGCTGCTGGTGGACATCGACAACTTCAAGCGGATCAACGACAGCCTCGGCCACCAGACCGGCGACAAACTGCTGATCAGCCTGGCCCGACGCCTGCGCAACAGCCTGAGCCCGAGCGGCAGCCTGGCGCGCTTTGCCAGTAACGAATTCGCGGTACTGCTGGACGATACCGACCTGGAAACCGGGCAACAGATCGCCAGCCAGCTGCTGACCACCCTCGACAAACCGATGTTCGTCGACAACCAGCTGATCAGCGTTACCGGCTCCGTGGGCCTGGCCAGCGCGCCGCTGCACGGCCGCGACCCGCAGACCCTGATGCGCAACGCCGGCCTGGCCCTGCACAAGGCCAAGGCCAACGGCAAGCACCAGGTCCAGGTGTTTACCGAGGCGTTGAACGCCGAGGCCAGCTACAAGCTGTTCGTCGAGAACAACCTGCGCCGGGCCCTGACCCAGAACGAGCTGGACGTGTTCTACCAGCCCAAGCTCTGCCTGCGCAGCGGCCGCCTGCTGGGCATGGAAGCGCTGCTGCGCTGGAATCACCCGGAGCGCGGCATGATCCGCCCGGACCAGTTCATCAGCGTCGCCGAAGAAACCGGCCTGATCATCCCGATCGGCAAATGGGTCGCGCGCCAGGCCTGCCGCATGAGCAAGCAACTGACCGCCTCCGGGCTGGGCAGGCTGCAGGTGGCGATCAACCTGTCGCCCAAGCAGTTCTCCGATCCGGACCTGGTGGCCTCCATCGCCAGCATCCTCAAGGAAGAACAGCTGGCACCGGCCCTGCTGGAGCTGGAACTGACCGAAGGCCTGCTGCTGGAAGCCACCGAAGACACCCACCAGCAACTCGACCAGTTGAAAAGACTTGGCCTGACCCTGGCCATGGACGACTTCGGCACCGGCTACTCGTCCCTCAGCTACCTGAAGAAATTTCCGATCGACATCATCAAGATCGATCGCAGCTTCATCCATGAAATCCCGGACAACCAGGACGACATGGAAATCACCTCCGCGGTGATCGCCATGGCCCACAACCTGAAGATCAAGGTGGTGGCCGAAGGCATCGAGACCTACGAACAACTGACCTTCCTGCGCCGCCACCGTTGCGACGTCGGCCAGGGCTACCTGTTCGACCGGCCGATCCCCGGTCTCGACCTGATCCAGCAGCTCAAACGCTACCCGCGCGGCCCTTTGGCCTGACAGCGCTGTAACACTCGGGCACACTGTGGGTCTATCTTCCTGTATCGCTTATCCCAACCTGACTGAGAGGACTGCGACATGGTCTTGCGCTCGGAAATACTGGTGAACAAAAACGTGCTCCCAACCAAAGAACAAGCTCTGCCTGGCCGTGAAACCCCGATCACCGTGCCGGACAAACATTTCGTCAACGGCAACCCGCTGCTGGGGCCCTTCCCCGGCAACGTGGAGTTTGCGATCTTCGGCCTGGGTTGCTTCTGGGGCGCGGAACGGCGCTTCTGGCAACGTGAAGGGGTGTACAGCACCTCGGTGGGTTACGCCGGCGGCCTCACGCCGAACCCGACCTACGAAGAAGTCTGCTCGGGCCTGACCGGCCATAGCGAAGTGGTGCTGGTGGTGTATGAGCCGGAAATCGTCAGCTACGAACAGTTGCTCGCGCTGTTCTGGGAACTGCACGATCCGACCCAGGGCATGCGCCAGGGCAACGACATCGGCAGCCAGTACCGCTCGGTGCTCTACGCCACCAAGCCGGACCAGCTGGAAGCGGCACTGAAGAGCAAACAGCTGTACCAGGCTGAACTGAGCAAGGCCGGCCACGGCACTATCACCACGGAAATCGACGAAGCGCCGACCTTCTTCTATGCCGAGGCCTATCACCAGCAGTACCTGGCGAAGAACCCCGAAGGTTATTGCGGGATTCGCGGCACGGGCGTGACCTGCCCGATCTGATTCACCACCTACAGTTCGGCGTCGGACACCCGCTTTGTGGACGCCACGGACCTGTAGGAGCCTGGCTTGCCAGCGAAGAGGCCTTCAAGAGCGCCAAAAGCTTCGCGGGCAAGCCACGCTCCTACAGGTTCCGATGCGTTCACAACATTGGGGAAAACCCGAAGTCCGGCTTATTCGGCAATCAACCAATCCATCCGCCAATCACCCTGGGTCTGCCCCAGCTTCTGCGCCAGCCACGGCAACAGCTCACGCAACTCTTCCTCCAGCCCCCACGGCGGATTGGCAATCGCCAGGCCCGAACCGTTCAGGCTTGCCGGCGTATCCAGCGGATGCACCAGCAATTCCACCCGCAGCAATTTCGGCGCACCGCTGCCGGCCAGGTCCTGATAGAACCGCTTCAACGCGCGCTGGTCCTTGATCGGATACCAGATCGCCGCCACCGTCTGGCGCATACGCCCGATGGCTTCTTTCAGCGATGCCGCACAGCGCTGCATCTCATCCAGCTGCTCGAACGGCGGATCGATCAGCAGCACCGCACGCTTCTCCGTCACCGGCAGCAACGCCCGCGCCACATGCCAGCCTTCGCCCAGGTGCACCGCCACGCGCCGGTCGCCCTTCATATTGTCCTTGAGCAGCTTGCCGTCTTCGGGGTGTTTCTCGTTGAGCAGGATGCGCTCGCGCTCACGGGTCAGGCGCCGCGCCAGCTCCGGCGAGCCCGGGTAGTAGCGCAATTCGCCATCCGGGTTCATCTCGTGCAGCACGCGCATGTAGTCGGCGGTCATCGCAGGCAGCTCCTGCTCGCCCCACAAACGGGCGATCCCCTCCAGGTATTCGCCGGTGCGGCTGGCCTGGTCGCCCTTGAGGTCGTACAGGCCGATGCCGGCGTGACTGTCGATATAGGCGAACGGCTGCTCCTTGCGCGCCATCAGGGCGATCAGGCGGGTCAGAATCAGGTGTTTCAAGACGTCGGCGTGATTGCCGGCGTGGAAGGCGTGACGGTAGTTCATGGCGACTCCTGCGAAGGAGGCGAAGTTTACCTTGTGCCCGGGCGTACGTCAGGTCGCAGCGTACCGGCGGCATCGGAAGTGTCTGACATATTCCCGGGGCCGGGCAGTGATAAGGTCGTTTTCCCGCCTATCGGAAAGAAGGATCCGAGCAATGACCACCCGCTACGCCAAGATTGCCCTCACCCTGGCCCTCGCGGCCTTCGCCTTCATGGTCACGTTCAACAATATCACCGACTATGGCTCCAACTTCGCCTTTGTCCGCCATGTACTGAGCATGGACACCACCTTCCCGGACAATGCCGCGATGTACCGAGCAATCACCAGCCCCTCGCTCTGGCACGCCGCCTATTGGCTGATCATCTTCGGCGAAGGCCTGACTGCGGCGCTGCTGGCCTGTGGCGCGTGGTCACTCTGGCAAGCGCGCAATCGCGACGCCGCCACCTTCGCCCAGGCGAAAAAGTGGGTCGTCAGCGGCGCAACCGTCGGTTTCCTGGTCTGGTTCTTCGGTTTCATGGTGGTCGGCGGCGAGTGGTTCCTGATGTGGCAATCCCAGACCTGGAATGGCCAGGAGCCGGCCTTCAAGTTCTATATGGCGATCCTTGGGGTACTGATCTTCGTCAATCAGGCGGACAACGAGCCGGCTTAATCCGGTCACTTGCCGATTGCGCGCCAGTATCGGACACTGGCGCGCCGGTTTGCGGTCCGACAGCGGGCGCAGAACCCGAGGTCATTGGCGACTCAGACACACGAGACCATTAAGCGACCGCAGCCGCCTGGCGTGCTCACTAATGGAATTTCACTGAGTCGAGACTTTATGAAAGACGCAACGATTGCGCTCCATCACGGTTTCAAGTCGGACCCGACCACCAAGGCCGTGGCCGTGCCCATCTACCAGAACGTCGCCTTCGAATTCGATAATGCCCAGCACGGCGCCGACCTGTTCAACCTGGATGTCCCGGGCAATATCTACACCCGGATCATGAACCCCACCAACGACGTGTTGGAACAGCGCCTTGCCGCCCTCGAAGGCGGGATCGCCGGGTTGGCGGTGTCCGCCGGCAGCGCCGCGATCCACTACGCGATCCAGACCCTGACCCGCGCCGGCGACAATATCGTCTCCACGCCGCAGCTCTACGGCGGCACCTACACCCTCTTCGCCCACCTGCTGCCGAGTTTCGGTGTCGATGTGCGCTTCGCCCGCGACGACTCTCCCGAAGCCATCGCCGAACTGATCGACGAGAACACCAAGCTGGTCTATTGCGAAAGCATCGGCAACCCGGCGGGCAATATCGTCGATCTACAGCGTTTCGCCGAAGTTGCCCATGCCCGCGGCGTACCGTTGATGGTCGACAACACCGTGGCGACGCCGATCCTGTGCAAGCCGATCCAGTTCGGTGCCGATATCGTCGTGCATTCGGTGACCAAATACGTTGGTGGCCACGGCAACTCCCTGGGCGGGGTGATTGTCGATGCCGGCACCTTCCCCTGGGCCGACTACCCGGAAAAATTCCCCGGCCTGAATACCCCGGAAGCGGCCTATCACGGCGTGGTCTACACGGAAAAATTCGGTCCGGCGGCCTTTATCGCCCGAGCCCGCACCGTGCCATTGCGCAATACCGGCGCGGCCCTGGCGCCGATGAACGCCTTCCTGCTGCTGCAAGGTCTGGAAACCCTGGCCTTGCGCATGGAACGGCATACCGAGAATGCACTCAAGGTGGCGCAGTTCCTCAAGGCCCACGAGCAAGTGGCCTGGGTCAGTTACGCCGGTCTGCCGGATCACCCGCACCATGAACTGGCGCTCAAGTACATGAAGGGCAAGCCTTCGGCGATCCTCTCGTTTGGCCTCAAGGGCGGCTATGAAGCCGGCGTGCGCTTCTACGATGCACTGCAGATCTTCAAGCGCCTGGTGAATATCGGCGACGCCAAGTCCCTGGCCTGCCACCCAGCCTCCACCACCCACCGGCAAATGAACGAAGCCGAACAGGCCAAGGCTGGCGTGAAGCCGGAAATGATTCGGCTGTCCGTCGGTATCGAGGCCATCGAGGACATCCTCGAAGACCTGCAACAGGCGCTACAAGCCTGAAGCAAAACGGCCCGCCTCCAGGGGAGACGGGCCGTTTTCTGATCAGTCGATGTTCAGGGCTTCAGCCCCTGCCGATCAGTGTTCCAGGCGGAATTGTTTCTCTGCCGCGTCGAAGCGTTGCAGCATCAGCGCCGAGGGCGCGCCCATCCGGCTGACAACATAGATCGCGAGGCTGGCGAACAGGAAGCCCGGAATGATTTCGTACAAGCCCAGCAGATTGAAGTGCTTCCAGACGATCACCGTGATCGCACCCACCAGGATCCCGGCCAGCGCGCCATTGCGGGTCATGTCCTTCCAGATCACCGAGATCAGCACCACCGGACCGAACGCCGCGCCAAAACCAGCCCAGGCGTAGCTCACCAGGCCCAGCACGCGATTTTCCGGATTGGCGGCCAGGGCGATGGCCACCAGCGCCACCAGCAACACCATGGCACGACCGACCCAGACCAACTCCAACTGGGAGGCCGATTTACGCAGGAAAGTCTTGTAGAAATCTTCGGTCAGGGCGCTGGAACACACCAGCAACTGGCAGCTCAGGGTGCTCATCACCGCCGCCAGGATCGCCGACAGCAACACCCCGGCGACCCACGGATTGAACAGGATCTTCGCCAGTTCGATAAACACCCGCTCATGGTTCTCACCTACAGGGCCGGCCACCTCGGGATGCGCCGAGAAGTAGGCGATGCCGAAGAAGCCCACCGCCACGGTGCCGCCCAGGCACAGGATCATCCAGGTCATGGAGATGCGCCGGGCCTTGGCAATCGACTTGACCGAATCCGCCGCCATGAAGCGCGCCAGGATATGCGGCTGGCCGAAGTAACCCAGGCCCCAGCCCATCAGCGAGAGGATGCCGACGAAGGTGGTGCCCTTGAGCATGTCGAAGTTGGCCGGGTCCTTGGCTTCAATGGCCAGGAAGGTGGTGTCGACGCCGCCGGTGGCCAGCAGCACGATGATCGGCGTCAGGATCAACGCGAAGATCATCAGCGTGGCTTGCACGGTGTCGGTCCAGCTGACCGCCAGGAAACCACCGATAAAGGTGTAGGCGATGGTCGCCGCCGCACCGGCCCACAAGGCCGTTTCGTAGGACATGCCGAAGGTGCTTTCGAACAAGCGTGCACCGGCGACGATGCCCGACGCACAGTAGATGGTGAAGAACACCAGGATCACCACCGCAGCAATGATCCGCAACAGGCCACTGTGGTCCTCGAAACGACTGGAGAAATAGTCCGGCAAGGTCAGCGCATCACCATTGTGCTCGGTCTGCACCCGCAGGCGCCCGGCGACAAACAGCCAGTTCAGGTAGGCCCCGACGATCAGACCGATGGCAATCCAGCTTTCCGACAGACCCGACAGATAGATCGCGCCGGGCAAACCCATCAGCAACCAGCCGCTCATATCGGAAGCGCCAGCCGACAGCGCGGTGACCACGCTGCCAAGGCTGCGGCCGCCGAGAATGTAATCGGAGAGGTTATTGGTCGAGCGATAAGCCATCAGGCCGATCAGCACCATGGCGGCGATATAGATCACAAACGTGATCAGGGTTGGGTTGCTTACACTCATTGAAAATCCCTGGCATTGTTTTTATTGAGCGACGGTCCGACCGACGCAAAGAATGATGCTTGTCAGACGATTAAACGCGACAGGCATTTATGACCGATATTTCCTCAGGAAAATCGCCAGTCACGGCTTACGACACGTAGGAGGTTGCACTGCGGCGGCGAATGCTATTCAACAAGGCGAATAAGGTGCAACCCATTTCGCCCGAATAAGTTGCACCTATTGAATTTTGCGTATTTTCCGACGACTTCCCGCCCCTTTTCGGTGCGGGAAATACCCTTGCCGGCCGGAAACCCGCGAGCTGAAGGCGCTGGATGCCAGCGGGAAAATAATTCCTGATCTGCCGCCGTTTTTTCCTGCAAAAAAAGGGTTGCACCCGGTTGCACCTCGATCGAGCCAGCGCTACTCTTTCCGCCAGCTGATGCCACGCCATCGTGGTAACCATGAGGATAAGAAAATGGCTACGACCACCCTTGGGGTCAAACTCGACGACCCGACCCGTGAGCGCCTGAAGGCCGCGGCCCACTCGATTGACCGCACCCCCCATTGGCTGATCAAGCAAGCCATTTTCAATTACCTGGAAAAGCTCGAGAGCGGTGCAACCCTGGGTGAAATCAACGGCGCGTCCCGTGGCGACGCCGAAGACAGCGGCGACGTCCCGAGCGACCACGCCCACCAGTGTTTCCTCGAATTCGCCGAAAGCATCCTCCCGCAATCGGTACTGCGCGCGGCCATCACCGCCGCCTACCGTCGCCCGGAACCGGAGGTGGTGCCGATGCTGCTGGAGCAGGCACGCCTGCCGGCGGCCATGGCCGAAGCCACCCACAAGCTCGCTGCCTCGATTGCCGAAAAGCTGCGCAACCAGAAGAGCGCTGGCGGCCGCGCCGGGATTGTCCAGGGCCTGTTGCAGGAGTTCTCCCTGTCATCCCAGGAAGGCGTGGCACTGATGTGCCTGGCCGAAGCGCTACTGCGCATCCCGGACAAAGGCACCCGCGATGCCCTGATCCGCGACAAGATCAGCACCGGCAACTGGCAACCGCACCTGGGCAACAGCCCGTCGCTGTTCGTCAACGCCGCGACCTGGGGCCTGCTGCTGACCGGCAAGCTGGTCGCCACCCATAACGAAACCGGCCTGACCTCGTCCCTGAGCCGCATCATCGGCAAAAGCGGCGAACCGATGATCCGCAAGGGCGTCGACATGGCCATGCGCCTGATGGGCGAACAGTTCGTCACCGGCGAAACCATCGCTGAAGCCCTGGCCAACGCCAGCCGCTTTGAAGCCAAAGGCTTCCGCTACTCCTACGACATGCTCGGCGAAGCGGCCCTGACCGAGCACGACGCGCAGAAATACCTGGCGTCCTACGAGCAGGCCATCCATTCGATCGGCAAGGCTTCCCACGGTCGCGGCATCTACGAAGGCCCGGGCATCTCGATCAAGTTGTCGGCCCTGCACCCGCGCTACAGCCGTGCCCAGTACGAACGGGTGATGGACGAGTTGTACCCGCGCCTGCTGGCCCTGACCCTGCTGGCCAAGCAATACGACATCGGCCTGAATATCGACGCCGAAGAAGCCGACCGCCTCGAACTGTCCCTCGACCTGCTCGAACGTCTGTGCTTTGAACCGCAACTGAGCGGCTGGAACGGCATCGGTTTCGTGATCCAGGCCTACCAGAAACGCTGCCCCTATGTAATCGACTACGTTATCGACCTGGCCCGTCGCAGCCGCCATCGCCTGATGATCCGTCTGGTCAAGGGCGCGTACTGGGACAGCGAGATCAAGCGCGCCCAGGTCGAAGGCCTGGAGGGCTATCCGGTCTACACCCGCAAGGTCTACACCGACGTTTCCTACATCGCCTGCGCACGCAAGCTGC